>OFFC01000088.1_pt1 | contig 80539 bp, 75 predicted proteins | sample 1521271 | NCBI WGS metagenome assembly OFFC01 (sample SAMEA3504123, study PRJEB24116) | mouse gut metagenome | biome: mouse gut; feature: mouse-associated habitat; material: faeces | place: Denmark | collected 2011 | reverse complement strand
CCATTGCTCTTTCAAAAAGGTCGAAACCATCTCGGAATCATACTCGAAATGTTAATTTGCAATAAGTTTAAATCAGTTCTATGTTCAGGCGGGGATTATTTCTGTATTCCGTCAAAGACGAACACCGAGAGCGGGGGAAGCTCGAGGGTTAGCGGGGCGTCTATGTCGATGGGGCTTGTGATGTCGAATCCCGGAAGACCTCTCTGGGAGAAGGCGTCGGAGAATTTCACGGCACCTTTGACATAGGCGGGGATGTCGAGAGCCTCGCGCAGGGTGGTGTTGAACTCCTGAGGCGACTCAGAGGGGTTGCGCAGGGCAAGAGTGGCTTTTTTGCCGTTCCACGAGGCCCAGCCATAGACGTTGGCTTTCTTTCCGTCCCAGGGGTTTCCACCGACCCAGTGGATATCAGGCAGAACGTCGGCGTTCTTTTTCTGCCACTGTATGCATTCGGCGATGTCCTTCCAGAGGCGTCCGCCGTTTATGCTGTCGAGAAGTTCGTAGTCGGTGTAGAGTTCGACCATTCCCGAACCGCAGGCGTAGGCGCAGCGCAGTTCGCGCACTATTCCGTTATAGTCCATAGTCTTGGATACATTGCCTTTCTTGGTCAGGATAACTCCGTGGGTCATAAGGGTGTTTATGGGACAGAGGGGAGAATCCTTGATGAACTTGTCATAGACCATGTGGTCGCGGTAGGTAATCCAGCGTTCGCGGTCATCGCCCTGGTTGCCTATGGCGCTCCAGTCGGCTTCCTGACGCCAGACAGCGTCGGTGAAGTGGAACCAGAAGGGAGAGGCCCAGGTGCCGACGGTGGTGTTGAAGAACATGTCGGGCCGCATTTTCCTGACCTGTTTCTCTATGTTGATGATGGCTTCGGCATTCTCTTCGCCACGGTAGCCGGGATCGGGGCCTACGGAGACACCCTGTGCGCTGATGCCGTCGAGCTTGAAGAAGCGGAAATCGAAGTTGTCGATCATGTTTTTGCATGCCGAGAGGAAAGTGTCGTAATACGCCGGGTTGCTGAGCTGCATTCCTCCGCGGTCTTTCCAGTAGGCGCGGCGCATCTGGCCTGAAGCACCGTAGCCTCCGACCGGTCCGAGCCAACCGCCTATTCCGGCGCCTATAGTGGCGGCTACGGAATCAACTTCGCGGAAGCCGTTGGGGAAGTTTTTATTGAAGGTCCAGGTGCCGTAGTTGTCCCATCCGTCGTCCCAGACGAAAGCGTCGATGGCTGCGTTGTTTTCCTTGAACAGTTTCTGTTTCCAGTGTTCGGCTACTCGCTCGCAGTCGGCGATGGTCATGTGGTCGGCGTATGTCGGCGAGTTGTTGCGGTCGATGTTGAGCTCATACCATGAATTGTAGATGTTCATGGGGCGCCAGGGCACTGCGCGTTCTCTCTCGCTGTAGGCGAGGACAGAGCGGCGCTGCTGTCCGGGAGCCACTATGCCCACAACGGCGCTGATGTCCCAGGTGGTGCCTTTCTGCATGAGGGTGTGGCGGCTCCAGAGTCCCTGAAGACGGAAGGCGCCGTTGTCGGCCTCGGTGACGGAATTATTTCCGGTAGGTGTCTCCAGCCCGGCGAAAATCTCGGGTGAGGCAATGATTGCGCCCCGGGTGTTGCCGACGACTTTCGGCATTTCGGCGCTTTTCAGAGGCTTGCCGTTGTAGGCCATGGCAATGATGGCGTGCATCTCGATGTCGCGGAGCGCCGTGAGATCCATCTCTGTGCGGAGATAGTGGGACCCGTCGCGGAGCACGGCGCGCCATCTGATGCTGAGGCCGTGGCCGGTGAGGGTAGCCTCTATCGCTTTGCCGGGGAGCTTCTGCGAGCCGACGGCGGCTTTCGGGTCGCCTTTGAGGGTGGCCATGCGCCAGCCGGAGACTTTGAAGGAAGAGGCTGGAAGGACGGTGCTGTCCTGAAGTATGACCGTGAAAATTTCAGTGCCGGGAGTCAGTCCGAGCTGAGGGCATCCTCCGAAAAGGACTTTTCCTCCCTTGTTTGTGAAAGAGGCGCTGAGGATAGTGTTGCGCAGTGTAAGGGTGGAGCCTTTGGCGGCTGATGTCACGCGTGCGGCGCCGGGCTGGATTTCCTGAGGGAAAATGACCGACTGGGCCGACACGGCGCCCGCTGCGAGCAGACAGAGCAGCAGCGCAAGCGCGGAAAAGATGTTTCGTTTTGTCATATATCGCTGATGGTTATTGGTTTCAGACTTAAGATTTATACAAAGATAATACATTGTTTTCTAAAAGATAGCTTTTTCGTTAAAAATTGGAATTCTTAAGGCAAATTAGCTGAATTTATTTTGTCGGGAGGAAAAACAGGGGCCCGGAATAACCAATATCCCGAGCCCCTCTGCTACCTAACCAAAATAATAATGCACTTAAAATCTATTTAGAAACCTATTTCTGGAGTGTCACAGTGACAGTCCAGTCCTTCTTCGTACCATCGGCAGCAGTTATTCTGTATCGGTTAGGCTTGCTCCAGTCGCCGGGGGCACCGAGACGGGGAGCGCCTTCGATCGGTTCGATGACAGCGGCGGTCGAGATGTTGAGAACGACCACCAGATTCGTTGAACTGAGGTTTGCCAGCTGGTCAGCCGGGAAGTTCGAGGCAGGAGAAACGGTGACAGAAACCGTGCCGGCTTCATCGTTTTTCTGATAATTCGAACGGCTGAGGGTTGCCTGCATGACTTTGTTTTCTCCGCTACCGGGATTTACGTCCGATGTGGTGTAGCGGTAGTAAACGCCCTGGATGCTTGTTATGTCAGCGTTCTCGTAGGTGTCGAGGTCCTCGAATCCATGCTCGAGGCATCCCGAGAGCGTGACCATGGCAAAAATGGCGGTGAAAAGCGCTGTAATATAATTTTTCATCTGATTTATTCAGTTAAAAGGGTTAGAAACTTACCAAAGGTCATTCTGTTCGAAGTCAAGACCGTATGCCTCGCGAGTATCGAGGAATCCCTGCGGTATGGGGAACAGATAGCGACGTTCCGTGAACGTGCGGTTGGCTGAGTTCAGAAGTGTCAGCTGATTGATGATAAACGCAGTGCGGTCGCGGTTGATCTCGATCTTATATACCGGACGGTCAAGGTCGTAGATTATGTCGCCTGCGGGACGGCCGTAGTTGGAGTGGCCTCCGTATTTACCCCAACGGAGATAGCTGAAGTAGATGTCACCGCCTTCATGACACATTTCGACGCGGCGTTCGCGCATGTAGTCGGCCCAAGCGTCGGCGAGGTTCGAGGCTGTCGAAGCGGGGAGCTTGCCGTGTTGGGTGCGGGTTGCGTTGAGCGCTTTGACAGCCTCGGTAACGTTGCCCTTGAGCAGATAAGCTTCGGCAAGGTTCATGTAGGCTTCGCCGACACGCGCAATGTTGTAGTGGAGAGCTACTTTACAGCTGAAGTAGGCGCGGGGTTCCGGGTTCTTGATGTTGCATTTTGCCCAGTAGTAACCGGTAGTCGTGTTGTACCATCCTCCGTCCTCTTTGTCGCGGACGCCCATCGAGATGTTTCCTGCGAGGTTCAGCCCTACGGTTTCGCCTACCCATGTGCCTTTGTCATAGACAATGCTGGTGTAGAAACGCGCATCGCGGTTCTGATACATGATGTCGGAAATGTCACGGTCAGTAACGCCGGCGTTGAGTGTCGCATAGCGTGTCGCTGCGGGATGTGCGTTGTTGAGTTCCTGGAAGTCCTGAGGAGTCGGAATTCTGCGGAGATTACCGTTAGCCTGTTCGTACTGGTCGATCTGGCCGGGCTGTGTGACTGAGAGCGGATTGTGCTCGGTCACGTTGCTTTTGTACTGGCTGGTCTCGTACCAGGGGAGGGCTTTGCCGGTAGCTTCATCCACCACGAGATACTGGTCAACGAGGTCCTGAGTGGGGAAGAAGATTGCCCATGCTTCGAAAGTCGGGGCGCCGGAGCTCATCTTCAGGGGCTGGGGACAGAGTGAGTTGGTCTGGTCGCCCGGGCTGATGTTGGGATATGTGCGGATGAGTTCCTCGTAGCCGCCGATGGTGGTGTTGGTCTGCAGACGATAGTATCCCCAGAGGATTTCAGGGTCCATGTCGTTGGTCTCGTTGAACATGCCGCCATAGTTGCTTGAGAGGGCGGGACCGTTGGTCACCACGTCGTTTGCGAATTGGATAGCCTTGTCAAGATAAGTCTGATCGCCGGTGTACGCGTAAGCCTGAAGGGCAGCGCGGCTGGCGATGACTTCGGCCGCATATTTATTGGGCAGTCCGGGTTCAGCAGAGGTGGGGAAAGCCGGTATGGCTGCCTCGAGGTCATCCATGACATATTTGTAGCTTTCAGCCACAGTCTTTGTCATGGGGATCTTGGCTTTCAGAGAGTCGGCGGGTTCGAGAACCTCGGTCATAGGGACAAAACGGCCCATTTTGCGAGCCTGATCAAAGAATACGAGTCCGCGGAGGAAACGTCCCTGCGAGATCAGTTCTTCTTTTTCGGCCTGGGTCAGAGCTTCGCTCTCCTGGGCTTTCTGGATGATTAGGTTACAGCGGCGGAGCAGCCCGAAGCGGCTTATGCCGGCGTCAGTGCTGGTGCTGAGACCGAGTTCGGTGGCGATGTTGTCAATGCCTTCGCCAACTTGCGAGCACCGCGCTGCATTAGGAGTGCGTGCCTCCCAACTTGTGCAGGAACCGGATCCGGCCAGTCCAAGGTTGGTGATGGCTACGTCATACGTTCCGTGTACGAACGCATCGGCCGTGGCCTTGCTGCCCCACACGGTGGCTTCGTCGAAGGTTGAAGTGGGGTGAGTGTCAAGCGTGTCTTTGCAGGAGGAGAGACCGGCTGCAACAAGACCGATTGCGATTATGGAAAGATATTTCTTTTTCATGTGGATTTATTCAATATTCTGTATTAGAAACCTAAGTTGAGAGTTACGGCGAGCACGCGTTCAACGGGATAGCCGTAGTTGCTTGTCGAAGCGGTTTCAGGATCCATACCGTACTTCTTGGCCTTCGAGATGGTGAAGAGGTTCTGGCCGGAGAAGCCGAGACGGCAGCGTGAAATCCACTTGAGATTGCGCAGGAGTTTATATTTGAAATCGTAGCCGAACTGGAGGTCCTTCATGCGGAGGTACTGGCCGTTGACGAGCCAGAAATCGCTGGAGACATAGTTCTGGTTTGCGTTTGAGCCGGTGTTGCTCATCAGACGCGGCAGCATAGCGTTGCGGTTGTCCGGAGTCCATACGTCGGTCTGGAAGTCAAACATGACTGGCATGTCGGTTGACTGGCCGGTCTGGAGGCCGAGTTCACCGGGAACATACATGTCGAATGCAGTTGAGCCCTGGAAAAGCATGGTCAGATAGAAACCTTTGTATCCGAAGCTCATGTTGATACCGTACTGGCCTTTGGGTGCAGACTGATGTCCGCGGAGACGTCCGTCGGCGCCGGTGATCTGACCGTCACCGTTAGTATCCTCATACATGAGGTCGCCGGCGGTCAGGTTGCCTGAGTTGATTGCCGAAACGAAGCCAGGGTTGTTGATGATGTCGGCAGCGCTCTGGTAGAAACCGAGAACATGGTAGATGTTTCCGTAGTAGTTCAGCTTGCGCTGCTGCTGACGGGTGTAGGGGTTCATGTATGAGCTTTCGGCTTCGTCGGCTATGCGGGCCCAGAGGCTGTTGTAGAGGGTGAAGTTTCCGGAGATGTCGTAGGTGAAATCGCCCACTTTGTCACGCCATCCGAGCTGGAATTCCCATCCTTCGCGGCGGAACTCGCTGTCGGAGCTTACTCGGGGCAGTCCGATACCGATGACCTGATTGATATAGCTGTCGCCGGTGGGAGCCACGAGGTAGCCTTTGGTTGAATAGTAGAAATAGTCGATAGATCCCCAGAGACGGCTGTTGAGAGAAGCGAAATCGAGACCTATGTCGGTCTGCTTGGTGGTGTACCATGTCAGGTCGGGAGAAGCGATGGCGCCTTCAGAGAAAGTCGGCACGTATTTTCCGTTGATGACATAACCGAGGTTGTTGAGGTCGTAGGATGTCAGATACTGGAATCGGCCGGCTGATGAGTCGAGACCGGTTTCACCGTAGGATGCGCGGAGCTTCAGGTTGTTGAAGATGTTGCGCTCGACGATATCTTCCATGAATTTCTCCTGGGTGATTCTCCAGCCCAGAGAACCGCTGTAGAAGTTACCCCAGCGCTTGCCGGGAGCGAAGCGGTCGGAACCGTCGCGGCGGAGGCTTCCTTCAACGAGGTAGCGGCCGTCGTAGTTGTACTTGGCCTGGAATATCCAGGCGGCGCGTCCGAGTTCAGCCTCGGAGCCGCCGTTGGTCACTCCTTCCTGCGGGCCAACCTCGATCTGATCGATGGGGAAGTCATAGTTCTCGCGCTGTTCCCAGTAGCTTTCGCCCCATTCATAATAGTTCTCGTAACCGGCGAGAGCGGAGACGGAGTGCTTGCCGAAGCGGCGGTTGTATTCGATGAACACCTGGTTGGTGAACGCGTAGCCCGATTGAGAGGCGTGGTTGAGAAGCGGCTTGTTGGCATAGGTGGGCATTTCGGAATCCCATGCGTATGCTGCAGCATCTTTGCGCCAGTTTTTCTGGGTGTTGGAGTAGTAGCGGTAGTTGGCCGAATAGCGGAGCTTGAGGCCATCGACCCAGAGGCAATCCCAGATGAGGTCGCCCTTACCGTTGATCACGTTCCACTTGTTGAGTTTGTAACCGGCATCCTCTGCGGTCTCAACAACGGGGTTGTCGGTAATACCGGAGAAGGGGAGCCCGAAGTTGTTGTAGCCGGGACGATAGGATTTCTGGTTGTTGATGTGGGAGAATACCTGATAATAGCTGTCGGCTGTCGAAGTGTAGGGATGGGTCTGTTTCTGATGATATCCGTCGATGGTTGCGTTGACGTGGAGTCCGAGATCCTTGAGGTAGATGTTGTCGGTGATGCGGAAGTTGGTGCGCTTCATCCAGTGGTTGTCGCTGCGGTAGAGCGACTGCTGGTCAGTGTGGGCGAGCGAGATGTAGAACTGGTTCATCTCGTTGCCGCCGGTCAGACGCAGCGCGTGCTTGGTCTGGGGCGCCCAGTTGCGGAGCACGAGTTTGCGCCAGTCGGTGTTTGAGTAGTGCTCGGGATCTGAACCGTCGCGCATGGCCTGGATGGCTTCGTCTGACCAATATGGATCAAGGCCGTCGTTGGCGCGAGCTTTGTTGTACCACACGGCACGATCGTAGCCCTGCATCTTCTCGGGCCAGATGTTGGGCTGTGCCCAGCTGGCGTTGAAGTCATACTCGATAGTCGCACGGCCCTGCGAACCGGCTTTAGTCGTAACCTGGATGATACCGTTGGCAGCACGCGAACCATAGACAGCTGTTGCCGAGGCGTCTTTCAGGATAGAGACGTCCTTGATATCGTCGGGAGCGAGGTTTGCGAAGTCATCCTCGCTGCGGATGATACCGTCGATGACGTAGAGTGGAGTGCCACCGCCGCGAATGCTGACGCTGGGACGCGAGTTGATACCGCCACCGCTTGCCTGGATGAGGACACCGGGTGAACGGCCGGCCATACCCTGGATCACGTTGGTGACCGGAAGGTTGGTGATCTGGTCGGATTTTACGGTCGAGACAGAGGAGATAAGATCGCGTTTTGTCGAGGTAGAATAACCGACAACGACGATTTCATCGAGGTTGCTGGCGCTCTCGATGAGCTTGATCTCCATGTTGTCCTGGATTTTTACTTCCTCGGGCTGCATGCCTATGTAGGATACAACGAGGGTCTTGGCATTGTCCGGTACATCAAGGGTGAATTTGCCGTCGATGTCCGTCGAAGTGCCGACTTTCTGATTGCCCTTGACAACCACGGATGCGCCGAGGACTGGCTCTCCGGTAGCGGCCTCGGTGACTGTACCTCTGACGGTACGGGCCGATGCGATTCCGGCAAGCAGTGACATAAATGCCATGAATAGGAAAAGTCGTCTTTTCATGTTTTACATTTGCTTTTGATTGGTTAATTAATTTATGGTATTTAATCTATGGTTCTGTGATATTTATGGCTTACAGTTGAGTTGTTCTCTATGCGATTTTTTTTGAAAAAAGTTGCAGGTTTCAGGTGTGAAAAAACAATGCTTTTCCCAAAACTTTTGCCAAATGTAGGCATAATTTTACCCCCCCAATTTTTTAACGAGCATTAACCTTAAATAACATTGAGCTTGGTTAGTGTTAAGGGAACCAAATCGAAAACCGGGCGTCGCTGAGCGGGACGTCGCCAGATTTCAGGGCGAAATGAAAAAAAACGGCGGGGAGGGTTGGAGGGATGAAGAAATTGATTAACTTTGTGGAAAATATCAATTCTTACAAAAAAACTAATAACCAATGACAAACTCAAAGCCTTATGTTGTAGGCATAGACATGGGCGGTACAAACACCGTGTTCGGTATTGTCGATGCCCGCGGTCTGGTCGTGGCAAGCAACTCGATCAAGACCCGCAAGCATGCCAAATTTGAAGATTACATCAACGAGCTCTGCACGGAGCTTAACCGTCTGATAACAGACAATAATTTGGTTGATAAGATCTACGGCATAGGCGTGGGCGCTCCCAATGCCAATTATTTCACCGGCATGATAGAGGACGGAGTCAATCTACCCTGGCCAACGCCCATACCCTTCGCCAAGATGCTTTCTGAAAAGATGGGTGTGCCCGTTGCCATTACCAATGACGCTAACGCCGCCGCCATCGGCGAGATGACCTACGGCGCCGCACGCGGACTGAAGGATTTCATCATGATCACTCTCGGCACAGGCGTGGGCAGCGGAATCATCATCAACGGACAGCTTGTCTATGGCCACGACGGTTTCGCCGGCGAGCTGGGCCACATGATAGTGAAGCGCAACAACGGACGCCTCTGTGCCTGCGGACGCTCGGGCTGTCTCGAGACTTACTGCTCGGCTACCGGCGTCGCACGTACCGCACGCGAATATCTGGAACTGACAGACACTCCGTCGCTTCTGCGCGACATTCCTTCCGACGAAATCACCTCGAAGGATGTCTATGACGCAGCCGTCAACGGCGACAAACTCGCCAATGACGTGTTTACGTTTACAGGAACCGTGCTTGGCGAGGCTCTGGCCGATTTCACAGTGTTCTCCGCTCCCGAGGCGTTCATTCTCTTCGGCGGTCTTGCCAAGGCAGGCGATCTCCTGCTCAAACCGGTTCGCGAGGCAATGGAGAAAAACATGCTCTCGATCTGGAAGGGCAAGGTTAAAGTCATCCTGAGCGAGCTGAAGGAAGCTGATGCCGCCGTACTCGGCGCAAGCGCTCTCGGCTGGGAAGCAAAACCCGTGGCCACTCCCGAAGTAATAGCAACTCCCACCGCCGTAGAAATCACGAAATAAATCCACGGCTCATTCAGGTGGGCCGAAACATAACTTTTTGAACAAAGTCAAGCTCTGACAGCCGGAGCTGACTTTGTTTTTTCGTATCATACCACATTATCCACAAAATAAATTATCCACAAAATAACGATGAGGAAGAATTCAGCCATGTTCGTGGCGCTTGCCATGATTATGATTCCTTCCGCTATCAGCGCGAAGATGAAGTATGATTACGGAGTCGTGCCACATGCTGATGGTGGATGGGGAGGAGAGATAGCCTGAAGCTCGAGCCCCGCAAGGGATGGCTCATTTATGTGGAGAAGAAATAAATTTTGCACAATAGGAGCAAATTGACTAATTTTGCACACCTATAATATCATAGGGCTTGCAGGGGAACTCTTCCGGCAAGTCCTATGACTTTGATTAACGACTTTAACACTGATAAGAATATGGAACGTAAAGTAAGGGTCAGATTCGCGCCTTCGCCCACGGGGCCTCTCCACATCGGCGGTGTGCGCACCGCTCTCTATAACTATCTGTTCGCGCGCCAGCACGGCGGCGACATGATTCTGCGTATCGAGGACACTGATTCCAACAGGTTCGTGCCGGGAGCCGAAGAGTATATCAACGAGGCTCTGGCATGGCTCGGGATAGGAATCGACGAGGGCGTCCGCGAAGGCGGAAAATATGGCCCTTACAAACAGAGCGAGCGCCGCGACATCTATCGTGAGCATGTCGGCAAGCTGCTTGACGCCGGAAAGGCCTACATCGCGTTCGACACTCCCGAAGAGCTCGAGGCCGCCCGCAAGGCTGTTCCCAACTTTCAGTATGACGCTTCGACCCGCGGCTCCATGCGCAATTCGCTTTCGATGGACCAGGCAGAGGTTAAGAAGCTGATCGATGCCGGAGAGAAATATGTGGTTCGCTTCAAAATCGAGCCGGGCCGCGACGTGGAGGTAAACGACCTTATCCGCGGAAAGGTGACCATCAATTCCTCTATTCTTGACGACAAGGTGCTATACAAAAGTGCCGACGATCTGCCGACGTATCATCTGGCAAACATAGTGGATGACCACCTGATGGAGGTGAGCCACGTTATCCGCGGCGAGGAATGGCTTCCGTCGGCTCCGCTCCACGTGCTTCTCTACGAGGCTTTCGGCTGGGCCGACACGATGCCCGCTTTCGTGCATCTTCCCCTTCTGCTCAAACCTGACGGAAAAGGGAAACTCTCGAAACGCGACGGCGACCGCCTCGGTTTCCCGGTGTTCCCTCTCGAGTGGCATGACCCCAAGAGCGGCGAGATCTCCTCGGGCTATCGCGAACGCGGCTATCTGCCGGAGGCTGTCGTGAACTTCCTGGCGCTTCTGGGCTGGAATCCGGGCGATGACACCGAGATCATGTCGATGGACGAACTGATAGCGAAATTCTCGCTCGATCATTGTTCGCGCGCGGGAGCACGCTTCGATTTCGAGAAGGGAAAATGGTTCAACCACAAGTATCTGCAGATGATTCCCGCCGAAGAACTCGCTCAGATGTTCAAGCCGGTCATGAAGGCGAACGGCGTTGATCCCGAGGCGTTCTCCGACGAATACATAACCCGCGCCGTAGCCATGGTGAAGGACCGCGCCAATTTCGTCAGCGATCTCTGGCAGCAGGCGCGCTTCTTCTTCATCGAGCCGGATAGCTACGAGGAGAAGGCGGTTCGCAAGCGCTGGAGCGATGAAATGCCGCGCATCATGGGCGAACTCATCGAGGTGCTGGAAGGACTGCCTGATTTCAGCGCGGCCACGGCTGAACCTATCGTGCTGGGCTGGATCGCCGACAAGGGCTATCATCTCGGAAACGTGATGAACGCCTTCCGCCTGACGGTTGTCGGCGAGTGCAAGGGTCCTCACATGTTTGACATCACCGAACTCATGGGCCTGGAGGAGACTGTGCGCCGCATCCGTCTCGGAATCGAGCGCATCCGCAAGCCTGAATAAAAAATCGTCACATTAAGAGCCGGCTCTAAAGATTACTTCCGGCGCAACCACGCCGGAAGTCTTATTACGCCCACGGCGAGATAGACATAATAGGTCAGGAGGCGCCAGAGAATGGCGATGACAAGAACCATCGACGCGTCGCTGATCAGGTCGCCGTAATAGTTGGTGAAGAGCCATTCGCTCAGTCCGCTTCCGCCCGGAGTGGGGCTGATGGTCAGGAGTGTCCAGACAACGAACTGACGGGCGAACACAATGCCTTGCGGAGCAAGAGCGGAAAATCCCCAGAAAAGGGCGTTGACGACGAGATAGCGACTGATCCAGGTCAGAGCGGTGGCTCCCATGGCTTCGGACCACCACGAGAATGAACGAGTGCGCAGGTCGCCGCCGGCGCTGACCATTGTCTCGCCGAGCTCAATCACGTTCGACTGCCAGCGCCGCAGAAGGCGCAGAGAGAAGAGCCGCGACAGGAAGCGGGCTATGTTGCGCGGGAATATGAACGCGCCCATGAAAAGAAACAGGGTGACGGCGCAAACGCCGCCATAGACAATCCAGAACGCCACACGCACTCCGGTTGAGAACGCGCCGGGATCGAAACCGAAAATCTCACCTCCCGGAAAGAGAAGGAAGATTATGGGGCAGGCCACGACGAGGAAAAGCTCATCGAGCATCAGCACTATCATGGTTATTATGGTGGCGCGCCCGAGTTTTATGCCCTGGCGCTGCAGAAACACCATGCTCAGAGCCGAACCGCCGGCAGTGGTCGGAGTTATCGCCGAGGTGAATTCACACTGCATGGTGACTTTCAGCGACTGGCGCCATGAGAGGGCGCGGTCGGTCAGGGAGCGGAATCGCCACATCATGCCCCATTCACGCCCGGTCACGCAGAGAAGCGCCAGCAGCAGGGCTGCGAAAGTGCGCATGGTCCAGGGGATCGATTCCCACTGCTCAACGCTGAATTCCCGGCAGAAGAGCCATACAACCACTCCGGCGCCGATGATCACCGGGAGCATGGTTTTCAGCAGAATACTGTTGGCCTTGTTCATAACCTGAAGCCGTTCACTCTTCGGAGTCTTCCGTAGTTTCGGGTTCCTCCGGTTGTGACGGGGAGGGTTTGTCGGCGGGTTCGTCAGCAGTCAGAACGGTGTCGTTGCTGATATCCGTATTCACGGCTGCCGAATCGGCTTTTGTCGAGGCTGTCGAGTCTTTTTTCTCTTCTTCGCGGGCTGTCACGTGGATGGGTTTGCCAATCTTGAGCTGCACAATGTCGTCATATCCTTCCTCGCGGTTCACCTGCTGGTCGCGGTCGGAGGGGTTTACGATGATCGGCATGCCGGCGTGGACATATTCCACAAGGTCAAGTATGTGTTCGTTGAGCAGACGGATGCAGCCGTGGCTTGCGCGTCGGCCCGGAGAATAACGTGCCGCAGTCCCGTGGATGCCGATCTGGGAGGATACGGGATTCTTGACGCGGATGAAGCGCGGTCCGAACTGACCTTTGGCGGGAGAGGTCTTTCCGTCGTCGTCGGTATAGAGCCAGTCGGTTGAATCGTAGGTGCTTCCGGCGGTGAAGAAGCCTTCGGGCGTGCGGTTGTCGCGGCGCTGGTGTTTGGTGCCGTAACGGCGTGAACATGCCATGAGATAGCTTTTGACCTCGCGGCCGTACTTGTCGTAGAGGATGACGTGCATCGACTGCTTGTCAACGATTATGAAATGCTCAAAGCGATTGTTGATCAGTCGGCGTCCGTAATCGACATTCTGCTCGAGCACGGACGGAATTATACCTTCCTTATATTTTTCCCAGTCGTCGGAATTCATCATGAATTCGAGGGCTTCCGTCGCGGTGGCCAGAGAATCGATGTTTTTTTTCACAACCGGAGGGGCCGGTTCTTCATCGGGAAGTGCGGTCGCGGTATCGAGTGAAGGCGAAGTCTCCGCAATGATCGTGTCAGGGGAGAATGTTATTGAATCCTGTTTCGATTTACTGCCGCATCCCGTCAGGACCATAAGGAGGAAAGCAGTGAGAATCAAGATGTATTTCATAATCTGAAAGAAATGTTGGAATTGTGTTTTCGATAAGAAACCGCAAAGATAGTGTAATTATTCCATATTGCCATATCCATTACGGTCCAAATTGCCTTAATCGCCGAAAAATGACTAACTTTGTCGCGAATATGTCACGGATAGATAAAGAAACGAGAATAGTCGGTCTGATGGTACGTCTGTATTGCCGTCGGAAAGAAGGGAACCGGGAGCTATGCCCGGAGTGTGCCGCGCTCATCGATTATGCTGCCGCTCGGTTGCGTCACTGTCCTTTCGGCGAGCGGAAATCATCATGCCGCAAATGCACCATACATTGTTATCGGCCTGAAATGCGCGATCGCATCCGCCGTGTCATGCGCTACTCCGGCCCGCGCATGCTCCTCTACCATCCCCTTGAATATCTGCGCCATCTCCTCTGACCATTCCGTGACGAAAGGCTTAGAGCTTGTTTTATAATAAATGTTGACGACAGGGTCGCATAGTTTGCGCAGCTTTTCGTTATATGACGAAGGAGTGTATTTGATATACATGACTGAGGAACAGGACGAAAAGCTGCCAAGAAATGCGAAACTACGCCTACATGAAGAAGCTCCGTATTTCTTCCAGATATTTAGGAATATTAATGAAATTTCAGACTGACTATAAGTGTATTGACGGAATTTACCTTCCTACTGTCATTTGCCGGCCTCTTTCCGTCTGCTCTTCGGTCGTTATGGCACCCCATAACTCCCTCATCGCAAATGAAAATATACTCGACCACTGACCGCCCTGTCGTTAATATTTATTATAAAACAAGCTCTTATTCTATGTGGTCGTTACGGTTCTCGAATTCGTCAAGAATTCGTTCAATATCTTTTTTAAGTTCCGGTATATGCCGTAATACCAGACTCCATAAAAAATCAGGCTGCACGTTGTCGTAAGCGTGTATGATTCGGTTGCGAGTGTCGATGATCGCTCTCGCATTTGGAATCACAACGGATGAATCTGTCTTTTTGATTCGGTTTATGGCTTCTCCCATTATTTCAACCTTTCTTTCTACTACGCATTTACGCATGATGTCTTTTTCAAACAGGTCATATCTGTTGGGAAAGCCGACAAAACAGCTTTGCAAATCATTGATGGCATCCAGAACGTCTTGGAGATAGGTCATTATCTTTTCATCAGCCATAGATCATCTGTTTTGTGCGGTTGACATTTGCAATGAAATATTTGTTACGTAGGCCTTTTTCTTCAATTAAATCCACTTTGCGATTAAATAATTGTTCCAATGAATCGCGTAAATCGAAATAATTGCTTACATAATCAAATTTATCATGGTCAATCTGTTCAAAATCTACAAGAAGATCCACGTCGCTGTTATCGTTGAACCTATCGGTTAATATAGATCCAAAGACTGCTAATGTCTTGACCTTGTGAAGACGGCAAAGGTCAAAAATACGTTGCAAATTAATTTCAATCAACTTCATAGACTGTTGGATTACAAGCGCAAAAATAGTGATTATTTCCGATTATCTAACGTCTGAACCCGGAAAATCGTTGTATAAATGCATGAGAGAGGCTAATATAAGTCGAATTTGACAAATCAATGCGGTTGAGTTAGGAGGAAAAGCTTGATAGACAAGTCCGGAGGACGTACATTAATTAACCGGCCATGGAGCGAAGCGGAGTGACCGGAAAGAGTCCGCACCAAGTCTCGGCGTCCCGGAGGGATGCCTCAGTGGTTGATGCAATGTCCTGTACCACAGAATCGTCCCTTCGCGTCTCATTTATTATTTATCATGCCTATCCGACCACTCCGCTACGCTCCATGGCCGGTTACTTTCAGCGCGCCCTGACGGGCTCCGATTGGGAAAACATGATATATGTTTCTTATCTCAACCGCATTGATAAGTCGAATTTGACAAATAAGTCTGAGTGCTTACGCCCTAAAAACAGCAAAGGACGCTCTCACGAGCCTCCTTTGGGGATTTACACATAGTACTTAACGTCAGTGGATGTATTATAAATGTCTAATGTCTTTATTTATTACGAAAAAGCGTTTTTGATGAGCTGTTGTTAATGGTACATGCAAAGATAAAGCATTTCAAAAGAAAATGCAATAGTCTAATAATATGTTTTACAACATATTATGGAAAATAGAAATCCTTGAGCCGCTATTTTGTTTCTTTACGCGGGCAGTTTTGGCATTCGAGGTTGATTATGGAAAGCAAAAAGGGCTGAATCAGTACAAAATGCAATTTGTTAAATAGTTTTAATTGAAGTTTTCGCGCCATTTTACCGGTTGATGGTCAGAAAGCATATCGGCCCGTAAATCAGGGCTTGAGTCGCTCTTTGCGGCCAAATTGGAAAAATGTGAAAATAAAGATTGGAAAATAAACAGTTAATTCAGAAAAATGATGTAATTTTGCAAATAATCATTTTCAAGTTGAATCTTTAACCTCCATTGACAGAAAAATTCAATACTCAATACTAAATTTCATTATGAAAAGAATTCTTTATTCATCATTAGCTATTGGAGGATTGGTGCTTCTTTCCGGATGTAACGGAAAGATGGGTCAGTTTAAATCTGAATATTTCAACACCAATCCCAATCCACTTGAAGTAGTAGGTCAGACCGTTCCGGCTACCGTTACCGGTAACATTCCCGCCAAGTTCTTCAAAAAGAACGCTTCGGTGACCATCACTCCGGTGCTTGTCTATGGAGGTCAGCAGACTGCCGCCACTCCCGTCACCTATCAGGGCGAGAAGGTGCGCGGAAACAACCCTGTCGTAAACTTCAATAACGGCGGTACGGTTACGATTCCCGTAAACTATCTTTACAATCCTGACATGCAGAAGAGCGAGCTCTTCCTGACATTCAACGTTCAGCAGGGCAACAAGCAGTATGTGCTTCCTCAGGTTAAGGTGGCCAACGGCATCATCGCAACTGCCGCTCTCGCCGATGCAGGAACCGTCAATCCCGCAACCGCAGCCGACAAGTTCCAGCGCGTGATCAACGACAAATATACCGCAGACATCCGCTTCCTCATCAATCAGGCCAACATCCGCAAGGGTGAGCTCGATTCTCAGGGCGTCGTTGACCTCAACGAGACTCTCCGCAGCGCAGCCGCAGCTCCCAACCAGGAGATCGAGGAAATCAACATTTCTTCTTACGCTTCTCCCGAAGGTGCCTACGACTTCAACCAGCGTCTTGCCGAGAACCGCGAAAAGAACACTACCGCTTATCTCGAAGGTCAGCTCAAGAAAGATAAAATCACTGAATTCGGCGAACTCACAAAACAGTTCACAGCTGAAGACTGGGACGGTTTCCAGCAGCTCGTAGCAGCAAGCAATATCCAGGACAAGGACCTCATCCTTAGCGTTCTTTCCAACGTGAAAGATCCTGAAGTCCGCGAAAAGGAAATCCGCAACCTCGCAGCAGTGTTCGAGACTCTCGCTGATCAGATCCTTCCCCAGCTCCGCAGAAGCCACATCACCGCTTCTATCAACACTATCGGCAAGAGCGACGAGGAACTCGCACGTCTCGCACAGAACGATCCCAAGTCTCTCACCGTTGACGAGCTTCTCTATGCCGCCACTCTGACCGACGACAACAACCGCAAGGCTCAGATCTACGAGCAGGCAACCCGCATCTATCCCAACGATTTCCGCGGATTCAACAACCTCGGCAAAGCCCAGTTCATCAACAAGGACTACGCTTCAGCCATCGCTAACCTCAACAAGGCTGCCCGTCTTGCTCCCAACAGCTCAGAAGTAGCCATGAACCAGGGTCTCGTTCAGCTCGTGAACAAAGACTTCAACGGCGCTAACCGCAGCTTCAGCAACGCTGCCGGTCTCGAAGGTCTCGGTGACGCTCTCGGCGTATATTATCTGACTCAGGGCGACAATGCCGCCGCCGTCAAGGCTTTCGGCTCAAGCAAGAGCAACAACGCCGCTCTCGCTCAGATCCTGACCAAGAACTATGCAGCTGCCAAGAACACTCTGGGCGCTATCGCCAACCCCGATGCTACAACTTACTACCTGACTGCTATCCTCGGCGCACGTACTAACAACGCATCAATGGTTACAACCAACCTCGACAAGGCTATCAAGCTTGACAACGCTCTTGCAAACATGGCCCTCAACGACCTCGAATTCGCTAACTTCAACCTCGGCAGCATCATCAAATAATCAGCCGAACGATTGAAATAAAACAGAAAGGAGCATCCCTTCAGCGGGGTGCTCCTTTTTCTATGCACTGTGTTTTGATTTTGGCGCGATGATAGATATCTTTGCACCAGTTTTTAGAGGGCGTGATTATGAATATCGAAGAGATCAGAGAATATTGCCTGTCATTGCCGATGACTTCGGAGGACATGGCTTTCGGAGAAGAATATCTTCTTCTGCGGGTTTGCGGAAAAATTTTCGCATGTATAGCGTTGGAGCGTTCGGAATCCCTCGTGTTGAAATGCGACCCGGCCTATGCTGTCGAGCTTCGGGAAAGATATCGCGAGATTGAACCCGCATGGCACTGGAACAAACGCTACTGGAACCAGCATAGTCTCCACGGTTCCCTGACGACAGATTTCATAAAGTCACTTATCCGCCACAGTTACCGCGAAGTCGTGGAGAAACTTCCCGGCAGAATCAAATCCTCCAATCCGGCCCTCCTCGAAATCAGCTGATTAGATGGCTAATGTATGAAATGTAGAAGAATTAATGTATGAAATGTAGAAGAATTAATGTATGAAATATTGATGGATTGATGTATGAAATGTAGAAAATGTAGAGTGGATCAGAGTGTGATGAGGATGAATCGGTTGCCGGTCCATCCGATGAGACGGGAGTTACTGATTGCGGCGATGCGGCAGAGGGGTGAGGGAATGTCGGAATAACGTTCAATGATGTTGCCCTCCATATCGAATTTTATGATGCTTGGGAATCGGGTGGCTCTTTCATCATATCTATAACTCCAGTAAAGTGCATAGATATAATCGGATGTATTGGTGAGGTCAACCGTATGGAGAGGATTCAGGTCTTCAAAGTCGGCTTCATTGAGCGTTGAGCGGTCAAAAGTGTCCTGTCCGAGCCTTATGGATTTTAGCGAAGTTCCGTCCATGCTGAAAACTTCCACAATCGGATGCAGCCGGTAGGCGAAAGCGAGGCGATCGCGTTTGGGGGAAAAGACCATTTCACCGACATTTGGCATCCAAGTCTGCAAATCGGCTGATATGGCGATCTGGCAGATTGTGTCGATTCTTGAGGACTTCAGGTCGGCTCTCATCGCATACTGCCGGCCGCCGTTTGGTTCCCTGCCCATAAACACGTATCTTTCGGGCGCTGTCATGAAAATATTCTGAATATAGCCGGAGAGTGGAATGGGAACCTCTGTTTCCCCGTTCATCAGGTAGCGCTTCGTGCGTACTAACGCGGTGTCGTCAGTAATGTCATATATTTCTCTGTCATCCTGACTTATGACATGGACACGGGAGTCAGCGCCGATAAAAGGATAGGGCATATATGACATGTAATAGCCGTCATCTTTTTTACCGATTTCAGGACTGATGTCAAGGTGATTGTCGGCAAGGTAAATGACAGCCCGGCGAAGAAACAGCTGTCCGAGACTCTCTTCGCTGTCGTGCACGAAAAAGAGTGTGTCGCCCGAGACTTTCATTTCGGTTACATGGCGGACTGGAGGAAGCGGATCGCCGGTAAGGTCAAATTCTGACAGAAGAGGGGTTTGCCCTGTCGTGGCGCATACCGCCAGCAACAATGCGGGTGCCGATAATTGAAGCCGTTTCATTCCGATAGCTTTTCGATTGGTTCGTAGGGAATCGGGATGTCTTCAACCTCGGTGGCGTCGCGGGTCTTTCCGTCTTTGCCTACTATCATTATGCGTCCTTTGCCGCCGCCGAAGGCCGCCAGTTTGAATGCTAAAGGCGTATTGAAGCAGCGCGCTATGGTTTTGGCTGCATCTGCAGGCGTGCAGCTTTTCTCATTTTCATAAACATATACAAATATAGGCGCGTCGCTTTTTTCGAAACCGATGGCTTCCCAGACGAACTGTTTCTCATCATCCTGTATTTGTAGAATTAATCCCGGCAGGCCGCCGAATTTGTACGGTCCGAATGGAAGCGGAATTTCCGGTGCGAACCAAGCCGAATAATGTCGGCCGGCAAAGTCGCAGGTGGCGAGCTGACATTCATATCCGAGGACGGTTCTGACTGTATCGGCGTGAAATACCCACTGCATATCCGCAATCGGTTCGGAGTAATGCAGATTGTCCATTCCGTCAGGCAGGCGGTATTTCATTTCGGCGTTTTTTTCTTTCGGCGACACAAGAATCTCGTAAGGCCAGGGAAAGCCTTTTGGATTGTAAAAAGATTCCGCGCCGCGGCGCATATCTTCCGTCATGAGCGAATCGTAATGGAAAATGATGTCACTGAAATCCTTTGCACTATGGCGACCGATCAGCAGGGTTCTCACGTCGTCGAACCTTTTGTCGGCTTTGGAGTGACAGGTGTAGTCCAGACGGTAGGTGACTTTGTAGCGGGCCGTGTCGGTAGCCGTGGCTTTCTCCTGACTGCAAGAGAAAACCTGTTGCTGAGCCTTGACTGAAAAGAGGTTTAAGGCGAGCATGATAAATAGAAATAAGTGTTTCATATTGATTAAAGTATTCTGAATCTGATTTTGAGTAATATGCTGCGCGGACGTATGTCATAGACCGCTTTCGACTCGGTCAGGGCTGAGACGTCGGAGTAAACGTAGGTGCGGCGGTCAAGCAGATTGTCACACGACAGCGTGAAGCCGAAGCGTCCTGCGGTGTATTTGGCCTCGGCGTTGAGCAGAAGGAATGAGCGGTCGCCTTCGTTGAAGCTGTTATAATAGTGATAGAGCGAAGTTGTCAGTGTCACGCCTCCGGGCAGCGTGAAATCCAGCGTGGCTCTGTTGGTCATGGCACGAAGCCACGGAAAGCGACTGCATCCTTCCTGGCGCGTGGATGATTGGGAATAGTTTCCGTTATAGGCCACTGCAAGCCAGCGGAACGGAGTGAAGCTGATGTCGCCTTCGATTCCCATGCTATTGCCGGTGTAGCGCAGAACCTCATTCTGAACGAGAAGCGGACTGTCATAGTGAGAAAAAGAGACAGAGGCTCCGATTTTAAGCCTGCGCCAGTCGAATCCCTGACTTGCTCGGATGGCCGCCGACAGCATATCGGCTGTCTCCGAAGTGCGCCGGCTGATTGTGTGCTGCACGATTCCGTCATAACTGGAGCCATAAAGCACGTCGGGCGACTCTCTGTTCCATGTGACATCGATTCCTGCAAAGCTCATGGAGAGTATGTTTCTGAAATCGTAGCCCAATGAACAATACAGGCTGGAGCCTTCATGCAGTCCCGCGACGCTATAGGCCGAGAGCTGACGGTAGGAGGTGAGGATGTTGCCGGAATACAGAGTCTCGATAGAAGGGGTCATGTAGGAAAGGGATGCTTTAGCCTTTAGACTGTGAGCTGTGCCGATTTTATAGGATAGATTGAAGTCAGGTTCGGCACGCAATCGGTTTTTGTCGGTGATGTCCCCGTCAAGCCGGTTTTTAAGACGAAATAGGCGAAACTTCACCGGGAGATAAAGCGATGCATGCAATCGTCTGGCGCTGAAGATTATTTCGGTTCCGACGCCCGCGTCCACCTGATCGAGAGTCAGATCGTTGCACATAGCGTCGAGTCGGCTTTCAAGAGTGTTGCGGTGATAGTCCGCGATCGCCGTAGGATGTATAGTGAAACGCCCTGCCCGGAATGCGGTGAGTATGCCCGCTCTGTTCACTGTCGATATGTTGCGGAAATCAACATGCTGCCACAGCATGTTCCCGCTAACGATGTCGGGAAACAGATTGGGTGACACTGACAGCGAATGGGGCCGTTTTTCCAGATTGACGACCGAGCTTATCTCGAAACCGCGTTGCGCGGAATTGCGCCTCGTCAGATGAAATTTATTCAGCAGGCGGTAGGTTTCGGTCGTCGCGGTCTGATGTATGTTGTCACCTTCGGCGTTTATCCGGCTCGTGGCCTCAGCTTTGCTCCAGTCGAATTTGACCTGGTCTTTGAGATAATTCTCATCGCCGTTGTTCATGTATGTCACATCTCCGTAGGCTTTCTGACGGCGGACCGTCCCGTTGGCCAGCTCCTGGATGGAGTTCTGCGCCCCGCCGGGAAGGAAATTTGTCGTAGAGGAGCTGCACCGGCGAGAGTCTCGGTCCTTGAGACAGGCGGCATTGATTCCGAACTCGCCGGTCTTTCCCACTCGACGGACGTTGTTGAATGTGGCGCTCCGTGATCGGTTGAAATAATAGAACCGTTTCTCTATGCCCGGGGCGGAGGGCATAGTTATTGACGAGATGTCGCGCGTCTGCGAAACGTCGTTGTCGAATGAGTAGAGTTCCTGCGACAGATCCTCGCCTGTGTTGTTCCCTTTGTATGTTGCGAGCAGCTGCCTGTTGCGTCGGAAATAGGTAGCTGTGGCCGAGTTGTTCCATAATGTCCTGTCGCCGTAGCCTCCTCCGAGAGTGGCGATCAGATTGAACACTCCTTTGACGCCCTCTTTCAGCCTAAGGTTGATCGAGGCCTGTTCTTCGGGGCGCAGGTCTTTCAGGGCTTTTATATCCTGATGGTTTTCGAGGACCTGGACTGTGGCTATATTGTTGGGATCGATATTGTTTGTGGCGATTCCGTAGCGGCCTTTCATCAGGTCGAGACCTTCGATATAGAGATTCTTGATCGGTTTGCCCTGATAGGAGATCTGCCCCGCGTCCGATACTGTTATGCCCGGCATTTTCCTCAGCACGTCCGCTACCGATTGATCAGTCTGCGAGAGGAATGACGCCACGTTGTAGTTGATGGTGTCGCCATGGGAATAGATTTTCTTTGCATTGACTATGACCTCTTTCAGTTCTACCGCGCGTTCTTCAACCCGTATTTCATAGTTTCCCGTGCGGTTGGGTATGTTTATGCGGGCCGGCGCTATCTCCATGCCCGATGCTTTCAGAATCAGGCTGTCGCAGTCGTTGTCTATCGTCAGTTGAAACAGACCGTTTCCGTCCGTTAACCCGGCTGCAAGAATTGTCTTCGGGGATTTTACCGGTGATGCAGTGACACTGACGAAATCCATCCCTTTTCCATCGCCATTCTTGACCCGGCCGCTTATGACGGTTCGTCCAAATGCTTGGACTGCAGGGAATAAAATAATGGCGATGATTATAATAATCTGTTTCATTTAGGGTGTAGTTGTGGCCGGACGCCACTGAATGCAGCCTCCGCTCCGTTGTTGTGACAAACTTGACTGACTGTTATTTCTTAATGACTACCGGAATGTTGAAACTTACCTTGATGGGTTGCCCGTTAAGTGTCATCTGCTCGAAACGTACTCCGTTCACAGCCTGATCTATCACGGCTTTGACAAGAGTGTTGTCAGTGCCGTCAGTAACGACTTCCGTCACTTTCCCTTCCTTGTTCAGGACGATTCCGACATTGATTTTCGTTTCTTTGTCGAAATCAAGCGTGGAAACTGACATTCTGATCAATTCGGCCAAAGCGGTCTGATCTTTCAGCGGCGAGGGCAGGACGACGATTGTATCGGCACTCTTTTTCGGCTTCGGTTCTGCGATTGCAGGAATTGTTCCGGTCAGAGCGGTTTCGGCTTTCGTTGCTGAAGGTGTGGATTTTTCGAATCTGTAAGCTGCCAGGGTCGAGAGCAGATTAGCCGATACAGGCGACGAAAGGGTAATCCATGCGATTGCGATTGCCGGGAGAGCGGATGCGGCTATAAGCATCGTTTTCTTTTTTGAGCGTTTCCGGTTCATAGTCAGCACTCGTTTGCGGAAATTGCGTGTGCTCGCGGCAAAACTGTTGGCCAGATGGAGAGCTCTTCCTCCCATGGCTTTAGTCACGAGTAGCCGCTGATAATCGTACGTGTTGATTCCGCAACGGATCACTTCGGCGTCAGCATCGAACTCATGGTTGAGCTTTACAAGCTGCCGGGTCATCCAGACGAAGGGATTGTACCACGTCACGATGCAGAACAGATCGGCAAGAATCACGTCGATCCAGTGGCGTTTCTCGGTATGAGCTTTCTCATGAAGATAGATGCAGCCGGAAGCGCTTTCAAATCCAGTGTCGCGGAGGAAAATATAGTTTCCCCAGCTGAATGGCGCTGTGGAGTGGTCGGTCAGCAGACAGAGCGTAAGGCCGTCATGAGATTTTTTCTCACATTTGCGGATGAGATTCGACAGTCTGATGAACGAAAGGATTTCGCGGCACGAAAGGATTATTATGCCGGCGAAATATAGCGCAATAATTGCGGCTATCCACGGGAAGCCGTTTTCAGTGGCGGAGGAAGTGACAGCTACGACCGGAAAAGCTTCTCCCGTCACGGAGATACCTGTAATCAAGGCAGGGGCGGGGAGAGACAGATCGATGCGGCCGAGGATAAGAGGCAGCGCAAGGGAGAGTATCATTCCGGCGAGCAGTATAATCCTGTTGAAGCGGAACGATGTGCTTCGGTTGACGGTCAGGTACATCACGGGGAAGAGCAACAGCGTGACCAGCGAAGCGGCGAGGGAGTAGGAGAACAGGGTGCCCATGGTATCAGTCTGTTTTGGTGTTGCGTGACTTCTCCACTTCGTCGAGCAGGCGCCGAAGATCCTCAAGCGGAATATTGCCGTCCTCCACGAAAGAGGAGACCACACGCAGATAAGAGTTCTTGAAATACCGTCCCACTATGGACGAGAGGGATTTCTTCCCCATATCCTCTTCGGCCACGACGGCATGATACTGATAGGACTTGCCATGTTGCGTGTGGCCCACATATCCTTTCTCCTCCAAGGCGCGGACAATAGTGGAGATAGTGTTGAAATGAGGCTTGGGATCGTCGTGCATGTCAACGATTTCCTTGACGTACAGCGGTCCGTTGTTCCAGAACATGCGGAGCACTTCTTCTTCTTTGGCGGTAAGTTTTTCCATGCGGTGATAATTTAACACCGCAAATATAAACTACAATTTGTAGTTTGAACTATGATTTATAGTTAAACGTTGTTAATCCGTCTGTTTTTAGTGTGTTTTGCGCGGATGATGGCGTAACTGTTCCTGATCATGCGCCTGATTTCGCGGTCGGGGATGTCGGCGTTGACAGCGACCTCTATCCAGTCGCGTTTGAGAGGATTGCGTGCTCCCGCGATGGAGTGAAAGCGGATTTTTAGCTCCTCTATCTCTTCAAGAGTGGATTTGAGAGTGACGGTAGAGAAGTCGTTGAGGTCTGTCATGCAGAAAATGTGACCGCAGACATAGAATGCAAGCACCGAGTCAAAACGCCGGGCAAATTTCCCGAACGGCGTTTTCTCGGTGACATCGCCCAACGACAGGCAGAAATCGCGCAGTTCCTCGATATTCATGCCCGGAGATCAGCTATAGAGAGTGACGACAATGGACCGCTCGCCTCCGTAGTCGCGGAATTCACATAGATATATGCCCTGCCAGGTGCCGAGGTTTAGGCGTCCGTCCGTAACGGGAATGGTAAGCGACACCCCGACAAGCGATGATTTGGCATGTGCCGGCATATCGTCGGCACCCTCCATCGTATGGTCATAATATGGTTCGTTTTCAGGGACGAGACGGTCGAAAATCTTATCCATATCGCTTCTGACGTCGGGGTCGGCGTTTTCGTTCACGGTCAGTCCACACGAAGTATGTCTGACGAAAATGTTGACAAGTCCTGTCGCGGGCAACTCCGGCAGGTGGCGGAGAATCTCTGCGGTTATCAGATGGCACCCTCTTCTGCGGGGCGCGAGGCGGAATTCATATTGCTTGATCATCCGAGATATGTTTTTATGAAAGTTTCTCTTTCAGGAAGCGTCCGGTGTGGGAAGTCGGACATGCGGCGATCTCTTCAGGCGTTCCGGTCGCCACGACTGAACCGCCGGCCTCTCCTCCCTCCGGACCTATGTCGATGACGTGGTCGGCACACTTGATAATGTCCATGTTGTGTTCGATGATGATTACAGTGTGGCCCAGCGCGATCAACCGGTCAAACGACTGCATCAGCAGATTGATGTCGTGGAAATGGAGACCGGTCGAAGGTTCGTCGAAGATGAACATGGTCGGTTCATGCAGCTCCATCGAAAGGTAATAGGCGAGTTTCACGCGCTGGTTTTCTCCGCCTGAAAGGGTGGATGAACTTTGCCCGAGCTTGATGTAGCCGAGTCCAACCTGCTGGAGAGGCAACAGACGCTTGACGATCTTTTTTTCCGTCGTGCCGTCGGTCTGGCCGAAGAATTCAATAGCGTCGTCGATAGTCATGTTCAGGACATCGTTGATGTTTTTGCCACGGTAGCGGATGTCGAGCACATCGCGCTTGAATCGCTGACCGCCGCAGTCGTCGCATGGAATGGTAATGTCGGCCATGAACTGCATCTCGATTGTCAGGGTGCCTTCGCCTTTACAGGTCTCGCAACGTCCGCCTTCGGTGTTGAAGGAGAAATATCCGGGACCGAATCCCATCTGCTTCGCCGCCTGCTGATCGGAGAAAAGCCGTCGGATCTCGTCGTAGGCCTTAAGATAGGTGGCGGGATTGCTGCGCGAAGAACGGCCTATGGGATTCTGGTCGATGAATTCCACCGCCTTTATGCGGCTGAGACATCCGTCGAGACGGTTGAATGCGCCGGGAGCGTCGGCGCCTTCGCCGAGATGACGGTTAAGGGCGCGGAAGAGAATGTCGCGCACAAGTGTTGATTTTCCCGATCCGCTGACGCCGGTGACAACCGTCATTGCCTGAAGGGGGAATTTCACGTCTATGTCTTTCAGGTTATGCTCGCGTGCACCTTTGACCTCGATGTAATCGCGCCAGCGGCGCCTCTTTTCCGGCACGGGAATCGACATGCTTCCGGTCAGATATTTGAGGGTATAGCTGTCGGCGGCTTTATCGAGCGATTCTATGGGACCCTGATAGATTATCTCTCCGCCAAGCGAGCCGGCCTGGGGGCCGACATCTATTATATAGTCGCAGGCGCGCATGATCTCTTCGTCGTGTTCGACGACGACCACCGTGTTGCCGCCCTCCTGCAGTTTGCGAAGCACTCCGATGAGGCGCTCCGTGTCGCGCGAATGAAGACCTATGGAGGGCTCGTCGAGAATATAGAGCGAGCCCATCAGTGAGCTGCCGAGCGACGTGGCGAGATTTATGCGCTGGCTCTCACCGCCCGAAAGGGTGGACGAGAGGCGGTCGAGGGTCAGGTAACCCAGGCCGACCTCAGAGAGAAATGTGAGACGGTTGCGTATCTCGACAAGAAGACGTCGGGCGATTTTGGCTTCCGACTCGGGAAGCGCGATGGTTGAGAAAAACTCCAGAAGCTCGCTGACAGGCATCTTCACCATTTCGGTGATGGTGCGTCCGGCGACCCGGACGTAGGATGCGTCTTTTCGCAGACGTGAGCCGTGACACTCCGGACAGAGTGTCTTCCCCCGGTAACGGGCAAGCATCACGCGATACTGGATCTTGTACTGGTTCTCCTCGACCATCTTGAAGAATCCGTCGATTCCGGGAAAACCTTTCCAGAGGAGATTCTTTTCGCGTTCGGTCAGGTCGCTGTAGGCGCGATGGACCGGAAAATTCACGCGCGCTGCCTGACGGATGAAATCCTTTTTCCATTCACCCATTTTTTCGCCGCGCCAGCACACTACGGCATCCTCGAAGACCGAGAGCGCTGTGTCGGGAACAACAAGGCGCTCGTCGATTCCGATTGTGCGTCCGAATCCCTCGCAGCGCGGACATGCGCCGAACGGATTGTTGAAATTGAACATCTGGTCAGTCGGCTCGGTAAAGACAATGCCGTCAGCTTCGAAAGCGGTGGAATATTCTTTCCTGGTAACGCCGTTATCGTCCCATATCACCAGCCACGCGCGGTTGTGGCCTTCGAAAAATGCCGTTTCGGCCGAATCGGTGAGGCGGCTTGTCTCGTCGGGCGTTCGCGGCGATGTCATGCGGTCGATGAGCAGAAGATGTGACGGCGTCACTTTTTCGGGCGTCTCCATGACGTCGGCGATATTGACGAAATTACCTTCTTCGTCGATCAGACGCGAATAGCCTCCTTTCAGAAGCACGTCGAGATGCTGCTGCATAGAGCGGCCTTCTGGCAGATGGATGGGGCAAGCCACGGCGATGCGTCGGCCTTCAGGGAGAGCCGCCGCGTCGTTGACAAGATCTTCCGCCGACTGCTTTTTCACCTCTTCTCCGCTCACGGGCGAGATGGTGTGGCCGATGCGCGAGAAAAGCAGGCGCAGATAGTCGTAGATCTCCGTGGAAGTGCCTACGGTACTTCGCGGATTCCTCGTGTTGACCTTCTGCTCTATAGCTATGGCCGGTGGCAGACCACGGATGAAATCGCATTCCGGTTTGGCCATTTTTCCCATGAACTGACGAGCGTATGCCGACAGGCTTTCGACATAGCGCCGCTGACCTTCGGCATAGAGCGTGTCGAAGGCAAGAGAAGATTTTCCGGAACCCGAAAGACCGGTGATGACCACGAGGCGGTCGCGTGGAATGTCCACATCGATGTTCTTGAGATTGTTGACGCGGGCGCCGCGCACGGAAATGATATTGTTGTCGTCCGTTTCAAGGACTGATTGAGTATTCGTGTTTTTTCGTTTCTGCATAACATACAAAGTTACAAAAAGCGTGCCTAACCGACAAATGGCGGCCTTTCACCTCCCGATATATTAGTTGTTTTTTTGAAAATTTATGAGAGGTTCAGGGCACCCCTCTCCAAAAAGACCGGTCGGGGACCTCGCGGACTCCGACCGGTTAAAATATATTCCTAAATCACTAATTTTTATTTGTTCATTGCCAGCTGAGAGCCGGAGTCGAGATTTGTTCCGAGCACTCGGCGCGCACCGACGAAGTTACGTTCGTAGTAGCCGTTGTCGGGGAAATTCTGATAAGTCACGCGTCCTTTGCCCGAAGAGGCATGGATGAAGCGGCAGGAACCGTCGGGGTTCACGTCGGTCACCATTGCCACGTGTCCTACACGGCCGCGGCCGCTGGAACGCGAGCTGAAGAAAAGCAGATCGCCGGGGCGAAGATTGCCGAGCGACACTTTCTCGCCCTGAAGAAACTGCTGGCGCGATGTGCGGTCGAGATTTATTCCGAAGTTCTTGAACACATAACCCACGAAACCGGAGCAGTCGAATGCGGAGGGCCCCATGGCGCCGAGAATATACCGGCGTCCGAGAAAACGCGATGCATAGTCTATGATCTTGTCGGCGTTAGCGTCGGTGGTTATGTCGGCGTCTTCCTGAAGAAGCTCGGGCATCTGTGCGAAGGGAGAGTTCTTGCGGGTCTGCTCTACGGCGAGTCCTATGAAAGAGTTGGATGAGTCTGTGGTTGAAAGTCTTGTTTCGTTGCGGGCTATTGTCAGATGCTCCTTCGGAAGCGATTTTGCCGAGGTCATCAGAGGTGACAGAATGCCACACAGAAGAGTGGAAATTAATATATTGCGTAGTGTCATTTCTAAATTAAATTATTAAAATCTATTGATTGGCATTTCAATCCGTTTCAATGTTTGACACTGCAAAATTACTGCTTTTTGAGAGATTGTGCAAGTTGTAAAGTGTTGATAATGCCATATTTGACGTTTTTAAACCTTTCAATTGACGATTAAAGGTTTATTAGCAAATCCCTTGAATTGTTAAAATTGTTGCAGTTTTGACGCTGTTTCGATACAATAATTAACTCGAGTTAACGGATTGTTTTCTTTCGTAAATTTTTCTTGCGCACTGGCTTTTCCGAGTGTGCAAAAACTTTACAAACGCAAACACTGTATCCTTGTCGGAATTTAACTATAATTAACCAATTGTCGCCCAACTTTCACGAGAATCCCGAAAAAAGGCGGCAATCTGTTGTATTCGATGAATAATTGATGTAATTTAGCGATATGGCTATGAATAATCTATGAATCTGAAAAACGAGATAATAATAACCCGATATGCTTCTCCGTGCGGCGATCTGCTGCTCGGTTCGCTCGGTGACACTCTTTGTCTGTGTGACTGGGTCGCGGAGAACGGCAAGCGCGATTATGTGCAAGAGAGACTGAAACGGCATCTGGACGCGCGATTCAAAGAAGGCGTTTCGCATGTCAACGTAATGGCGGCGCATCAGCTTGACGAGTATTTTGCGGGCGCCCGACGTGACTTCGACCTGCCGGTGATATTTGTCGGGACTGAATTTCAGAAGTCAGTGTGGCGCAGACTGACGGAGATACCCTACGGCGCTACCGTTTCCTACATGGAACTTTCGTGTGGTTTAGGCAATCCTCAGGCAGTGCGTGCAGTGGCGCGGGCCAACGGAGCGAACGCTCTCTCAGTCATAGTGCCGTGTCATCGTGTGATAGGGAGCAACGGTTCTCTGACCGGTTATGCCGGAGGTCTCGACGCGAAGGAATTTCTTCTACGTCTTGAAGGGGCCGTTCGTTTTTGGTTATGTTAGAAAATTCTGTATTATTTTTTGAGCATAATATGGAATCTGATGTTTTTGCAAAAATAACCCTCCCGCCGCTAAAAATTCTTACACAAATCACGGTCTCGCTTGCCCAAATTACAGATTTATGCCTCAAAAACTCTTTGGTCTCCCTTATTTACAATGTTCCATGCCGCAACGATCAGGTTCTCTCAATTTGGCCGCAGGATAATTCTGCAAGGGGCGACCGTTACTGAACAATAGGCGTCGGCGGAATGTTAACAGAATGACGAAAAAACTATCTATAAATCTTCAATAATATTTATTGTTATGCTGGATACTGAATATAAATTCGGAGAAGTCCATACCCTCGCTTCTCAGGTTGAGAGCGGGGCTGACAAGGTTCATTTCAAGAGTATTTTCGAGAACGGAAATGGAGGAGTGTCACTTCTTGCATTTAAATCGGGGCAATCTCTCGCCGAGCATCTTGCTCCTGCCGAAGTGATGGTCTATGTCACGGAGGGTGAAGTGGAGTTCACTATGATTGACCGGCCGCATACGTTGAAAGCGGGCGAGTTCATGCTTATGGGTAATGGTGTCCCCCACAGCGTTGTGGCCAAAACCGACTCCAAAGTGATGCTTGTAAAAGTGAAACCGACGAAATAATGAACTGATTTCGAATAATCTCAACCTGTTATCATTATATCTATTATGGAGAACAAACCTGAAATGTTCTGCTACCAGTGTCAGGAAACTGCACGTGGCAAAGGATGCGAGCGCATAGGAGTATGTGGAAAACACCCTGAGACATCGGCCAGAATGGATCTGCTTCTTTATGCCGTGAGGGGAGTGGCTGCGATCAACCGTGCGTTGCGCGAACGCGGACTTGCGTCGCGTGAGGCAAGCCATGAAGTGATCGATGCGCTGTTCACAACCATCACTAACGCGAATTTCGACAACGATTCGCTTGACGATTTCATTCGCCGGGCTTTTGAAGTCAAGAAAAGTCTGCTTGCTCAGGCCAGGAGCGCAGGAATCCAATTGCCGGCCATCTCCCACATCGAATTCTTCGCCACACCCGAAGAAGCGGAAAAATATGAACCTGTTACCGGCGTGCTTGCCGAGACCGACGAAGACAAGCGCGGCCTCAAACAGCTTGCCATCTACGGATGCAAGGGGATGGCGGCTTATGCCCGTCATGCGGCGAACCTCGGCTATGAGGACGATGAGGTTTATGCTGTCATCGAGAACGCAATGGCTGAGACCGCACGTGATGACATCAGTGTTGACGAATTGCTTAAACTGGTGCTCTATGTCGGCAGCGGCGGGGTCAGTGTGATGGCGCTTCTTGACAGTGCCAACACCGGGACCTATGGAAATCCGGAGATAACGAAGGTGGATATCGGAGTGAGAAACCGTCCCGGAATCCTTATCAGCGGCCATGATCTGAAAGATCTTGAAGAACTTCTCGAACAGACCCAGGGGAAAGGGGTCGATGTATATACCCACTCCGAGATGCTCCCGGCCCAGTATTATCCGGCCTTTAAGAAGTATCCCCATTTCGCCGGAAACTACGGAAACGCATGGTGGAAACAGACCGACGAGTTCGAGACTTTCAACGGCGTGTTTCTTTTCACATCCAACTGCATTGTGCCGCCGCGCAAAAACTGCACCTATCTTGACCGCGTATATACCACCGGAGTGGTCGCGATGCCGGGAACCCATCATATCGAAGCCGGTCCTGACGGCAGAAAAGATTATTCGGAGCTTATTGCCCGTGCGCAGAGTTGTGAGGCGCCGACAGAGATTGAACATGGCGAGATCGTCGGCGGCTTCGCCCATCATCAGGTCATAGAGCTTGCTCCAAAAATCATAGACCTGATCAACCGCGGCAAGATACGCAAATTCGTTGTCATGGCCGGCTGTGACGGACGATTCCCATCACGGGCCTACTATACCCGCTTTGCCGAGACTCTTCCTGAAGACTGTGTCATACTGACGGCCGGATGTGCCAAGTACCGTTACAACAAGCTGCCTCTTGGCGACATCGAAGGCGTTCCACGTGTGCTTGACGCCGGTCAGTGTAACGACTCCTATTCTCTCGTGCGTATCGCCCTGGCGCTGAAGGATGCGTTCAAGCTTGAAAGCGTCAACGATCTGCCGATCGTCTATAACATCGCATGGTATGAGCAGAAAGCAGTCATAGTGCTTCTGGCTCTTCTCTCGCTTGGCGTGCAGAACATTCACACCGGCCCGACTCTTCCCGCTTTCTTTACACCGGATATTCTCAAGGTGCTTCAGGAGAAATTCAATATCGCCACTATCTCGACCGTGGAACAGGATATAGACACACTTATTAATAACAACCCTTAACCCCCCTTTTTACGAACTATGGACAAATACGTATGTGAAGTATGTGACTGGGTCTATGACCCTGCTGTGGGCGACCCCGAGAACGGTATTGCGCCCGGGACTTCTTTCGCCGATCTTCCCGACGATTGGGTGTGCCCGATCTGCGGTGTAGGCAAAGATCAGTTCGAACCTGTCGAATAAAAAGAATGAGTATTGAGTACAAAGGATCCGGGAGCGGTAATGTCCCCGGATTTTTTTGTGATTAAGAGGTTGTTTAAAAACAAATGTGAAAGCTGGAGTCCATTCTCCGGAGGTGGATTTCGGAATGAATTGAAGGAGTAATGCTGTAGCATTATGACTGAAATTCAGTACGAAAGACGCCCGGGAGAATGGATGCGAAGAAGCATTTTAAACAACCGCAAAACCGAAATTTAAATGTATAAAAAAGAAAAATTGTGTTACCATAAGTCGCATGGATGCCTTTTTGGCTCCCCTGTCCCTAATCTTCAGTCACAGTGCCACAGCACTGCTCCTTCAGATTATGAACAGGTTAGCTCAAAAATCCATCCACTCCGGCTTCACATTTGTTATTAAACAACCTCTAAACCCGTCATATTGACATAAATGGAGCTACAGACGCCTTTTTCACGGCCGCTTTACGTCATGGCCAAACCCGCCAGCAGTCTCTGCAACCTGAACTGCAGATACTGCTATTATCTTGAGAAGAACAACCTTTACAAGAACGACAGCCCGCGACAGAGATTCATCATGGACGATGATCTTCTCGAGCGTTTCGTGCGCGACTATATCGCAGCGCAGACCATGCCTCAGGTGCTTTTCACATGGCACGGCGGCGAACCGCTGATGCGCCCTCTCTCTTTTTACAAAAAAGCACTCGAACTGCAGAAAAAATACGGCGGCGCCTACATGATCGACAATTCCATCCAGACAAACGGCACCCTGCTGACCGATGAATGGTGTGAGTTCTTCAAGGAAAACAACTGGCTCGTCGGCCTATCGATCGACGGCCCCCAGGATTTCCATGACGAATACAGGCGCAACCGCCAGGGAGGCCCCACATTCCGCAAGGTCATGCAAGGGATCAATCTGCTGAACAAACATGGCGTCGAATGGAACGCCATGGCTGTAGTCAATGACTTCAACGCCGATTATCCTTTGGAATTCTACCGCTTTTTCAAGGAAATAGGATGTCGTTACATACAGTTCACCCCGATAGTCGAACGAATACGTCCACACTCCGACGGTCGTCATCTGGCATCCATACTCGACCGCGGATCCGACGCCGAACTCGCCGACTTTTCCGTCTCGCCGGAACAATGGGGAAATTTCCTGTGCACGCTTTTCGACGAATGGGTGCGCCATGACGTCGGTGAATATTTCATCCAGATTTTCGACGCCACCCTCTCCAACTGGGTAGGCAAAGAGCCGGGGGTATGTACCATGGGGCGCAGCTGCGGGCATGCCGCAGTCATGGAATACAACGGCGACATATACTCATGTGACCATTTCGTCTTCCCCGAGTACAAGCTCGGCAACATACGCGAACAATCCATAGTGGAAATGATCTCCAGTCAGCGCCAGAATGAGTTCGGCGTTGCCAAACGCGGCTCGCTTCCCACGCAATGTCTCCGCTGCAAATTCACCGACATCTGCAACGGCGAATGCCCCAAAAACCGGTTCATGACCACGGCATCAGGCGAACCGGGGCTGAACTATCTCTGTAAAGGCTATCACAAGTTCTTTGAACACGTTGCTCCCTACATGGACTTCATGAAAGCCGAGCTTGAGGCTCAGCGTCCGCCGGCCAACGTCATGGCCGAAGTTGACAGAATCGAATCACAAAGACGCTCCCGCCCATGAGCAGATTCCTCTCCGTCATATTGCTGAGCTGTCTCGCGCTCGCCGCGGCACCTTCGACACATGCACGCGACAGCCTATACATCTTCAACCGCCACATCATCCAGCTTCCGGTAGCACCCGATTCAGCCGATGTTGAGCAGCTGAACCATAAAGCGTTCTGGCGCGCCTCAGCGGAGACATTCGGTTTCAATATGGGATTATGGGCCTTTGACCGCTATATCCAGAAAGGACATTTCGCATATATTTCCTGGAGCACTATAAAAGAGAATTTCAGACACGGGTTCGAGTGGGACGACGACCATCTGAGCACAAACATGTTCGCCCATCCCTATAACGGCTCTCTTTTCTATAACGCCGGCCGTTCCAACGGTTTCAACTACTGGCAGTCAGGGCTGTTCGCCGTGGGAGGAAGCGCAATGTGGGAAATGTTCATGGAACGGGAATATCCCTCGACCAACGATATCATCGCCACTCCCGTCGGCGGAGCCGCCATAGGCGAGGTCCTCTACCGCACCTCCGACCTGATAATAGACGACCGGGCCACGGGAGGAGAACGTCTCGGGCGCGAAGTGGCGGCGTTTCTCGTGAACCCCATGCGGGGATTCACCCGCATAGTGACGGGACGCGCCTGGCAAAAACGTTCGACATCCGGACGCCGCTTCGGTATTCCGCCAATCAGTGTCGAGCTTTCTTCAGGCGCGAGAATGCTTGCGCTGCATGACAATGACGAGGGCTCAAAAACGGGCGCCGCCACGGATATACATATAGAATATGGCGACCGCTATGCACCCTCGACCAAAGCTCCTTTCGACTACTTTTCATTCCTCATGGAACTGCAGGCCATGAAAACACAGCCGTTGCTGAGCCGCGTGGAAATCATGGGACGTCTGCTTTCCCGCGAAGTTCTTGACCGGAAACATTTCAGTGCGACGCTCGGAATGTATCAGCACTTCGACTATTTCGACTCCGACACTATATCGAATGATCACGAGAGATCCTTTACGCGCCCCTGCGTCGTCCCGTATAAGCTCGGGACGCCGGCATCGGTCGGAATCGGCGCGATGTTCAAATATGAACCCAACCGCCACTGGACAATAGACGGATACGTCCATCTGAACGGAGTTGCACTGGCCGGCATCCTCACCGACTATTACCGTGACTATCACCGCAACTACAACTGGGGCTCAGGCTTTTCAGTCAAAGCATGCCTTAACTGGGCGCTTGAGAAGGACAAAATTTCCGTGACCGCAGCCAACCAGTTCTACAAGATCTATACATGGAAGGGATATGACGCCGATTTCGACTGGTCACTGACTCCGGCCGGAAAACCCGTCAATATCCAGGGCGACAATTCAGTGGCGACATTCAACCATCTCGAGGCTCAGGTCAACTACCGCCTGTGGCAATGCCTGTATCTGACCGCCGGAGTGGATTTCTACACGCGCCACACCACCTACAGGATGACGATAGACAATAACACTTATCCCTCTATCGAGAGCAAGCAGATCGGCGTCCATCTGATGTTGACCTACAAATTCTGAGACTGCGGCGGGGATCAGACGTGGAAGAAACGGTTGACCAGAGAGGTCATCAGGCTAAGATCGGCTTTTGCTCTTTCGTGGAGATCCTTGTCATCGAAACCACGCAGCCGCGATTCGACAGCGTCAAGATAGGCCGGCGAGAACACGCCTCTCTCCTCATAGACCTTGCGCTGCTCCTGCAAAGCGTCGGCGCTCTCCACACACGAAGCAGGCAGATGTGACAGCGAAGCGAGGCGCGAGGCATTCTCCGGCTTGTGTATATCGACATCGACGTAGGTCCTTTCAGCCACTTTCAGCGGATCGCGCATCTCCCATCCGTGACGGCAAGCTACAGCGATCGCAGCAATGAGATAATAGACGTCGGCCGATCCGTCGGCCGAACGGATCTCGACGGTCTGACGCCCGGCTGCCGACCCTTCTCTGGCATAGCTTCCCGGATTGGCCTTTGCGCAAAGATCGTCCGATGTGTTCCATCCGAGCGGAACCCTTACGAGGACCGAACGGTTGCGGTCGCCCCAGCATATATTCGTAGGAGCCTCCTGATGGGGGACGAGACGGAAATATGAAGTCGGATTGGTGTTGCCGAATGCGGTTATGGAACGGGCCATATCCATCATGCCGGCGATTGCCGTGCGGGCATCGTTGCTGAGGTTTCCACACGAATCGAGCATGACGTTACGCCCCTCTCCGTCAAGGAGCCGCAGATGGACATGAAGCCCTGAGCCGGCCTTTCCGGTGGTTATCTTCGGAGCAAAAGTTATGTTGTAGCCCTCCTTCTCAGCAAGTCTGCGGATGACCCATTTTGCTATCGACAACTGGTCGGCAGCCTCCGTGCCATCGACCGGAAGGAATTCTATTTCGTTCTGCTCGTATGTGAGACCGTCGAGCGTGAAATTTCCCACTTCGGAGTGTCCGTATTTTATTCTGCCTCCCGCGGCCGCGATGAGCGACATGCAGCGAGTGCGGAAATCACCAGTCTTTACAAACGGAGCCGATTCATGATAACCTTTCTGGTCAACGGCCGGGAAGGTTCCGTCGGCAGGAAATATCACGTAATACTCCAGTTCACCCATTGCCTGGAACGTCAGTCCCGTCACATCCCTGAATGCTCTGCACGCTTTTTCGAGAGTATAGTCAGGTGAATTCGCCAGACGGTTTCCGTCTTTGTCAAAGAAAGCACAGAGCATGGTGACGGTCGGAATCTCTGCAAACGGATCGAGGAAAGCGGTGTGAAATTTCGGAATCACGTAAAGGTCGCTGTTGCCGGGCTCTATATGCGCGAAAAGACTTGAGCCGTCCACACGCTCGCCCTGACTCAGAATCGAATCGAGATAATCCTCGTCATTGATGACAAAATTAAGCGTTTTCAAACGTCCATCGCCGGCAGGATACATGAAATTTATCATTTCTATCCCGTTTTCAACGATATATCTTTTTATGTCATTTATAGTGAAATCTCTGGCCGGTTTCTGCAGGAATGCAACAAGCCGGTTGCGGTTCAATGTTACAGATGAATCCATGTCTATGTCTTTTATATATTTTTCAATTTTGGTAACAGTCAGTATAAGAAAACAATCAGTAGGAATCGAAATTGAGGGTATTGACAATGTCAAGAGCCTTTTCAAGATCCCTGCGGCGAACCATCAGCCGCAACACGCCGAGGTCAGAGGTCCCGATAGGATAGATCCGCGAAAAAATCTCGTTGTCTATCGTAGCCTCTATTCCCTCGCTTTCCAAAGCGGCAAGAGCAAGACGCGCCTCAACCTCTGTCATAAATTCCCGACAGAGGACAATTTCATTCTCGGTATAATCGTATTTCAACATAAGAAGTCATGTTTTTAATGGCACTTTCAGAAATATGCAACCTCTTTTCAGAATAAAAAGGGACTACTCGCATAGTCCCTTTTTATGAGTTTCCAATAGGTACAATTTCTAAGGTAAAAAAGATTGTGTTAGGTTTACATCACAAAGATACCTTGTTTTTGTTAATGGCGGCAAACTCTTTTATATGTTATGCAACAATGTTTTTAAGACCTCGGGCCTTTACTACAAGAATTTCTACTATTTATATTTCTAAATATCAACAATTTACGATTAATCGCCAAGATTAAGACCACTTTGTTAAACAACGTTAAACATCAGGATTAGTCCGATTCGCGTGCTGAATTTTCTTCAAAGAGAAAGATTTGCCGTCCCACACTCCGTAGGTCATCATGCTGAAAGCCTCGCCGAGAACGATCAAACGAGTATCGTCGGCCACATCCATATCCACGAGAGTGTGGCGGTGTCCGAATACGAAATAATCCACATGGCCATTCTCGCGCATATAGTTTCGGGCGAATCTTACAAGCAGATCATCATCCTTCAAAGTGGAAGAGGTTGAGGCGGGGCGTCCGTTGAGACGCGAATGCTTCGACCATGCAAAAGCGAACCCTACCGTCCAGCGGGGATGAATGGCGGAATAAAGGCGCTGGGCGAAACGGCTGCGGAAAAGAGAGCGGAGAAAGCGGTAACTGCGGCGGTCTTCACCGGCCCCGTCTCCATGCTCCATGACGAAACGGCGGCCGTCGATCACTCTGTCAACCACACCGTCGGCCACTTCAAGACCAATCTCATTTCTGAGATAATCGAAGAGCCACACATCATGATTGCCTTTTAGCCACACTATCTCAGTTCCGCTGTCGGCAAGCTGGGCGAGAGCGCCGAGAAAACGCAGATGACCCTGAGGGGCCACCGTCCTGTATTCATACCAGTAGTCCATCACGTCGCCGAGAAGGTAGAGCGCGCGGGCCGTCGGTGCGATAGAGCGCAGCCATCCGGCGACAAGCCGCTCATGAGCCTTCGGATCGGCGATATAACCGGCTCCGAGATGAAGATCGGAAATGAAATAAGTGCAGTTTCTCATGAGGCGCCGGATTGTCAGAGAAATCCGAGTTCAAGTTTGGCTTCCTCGCTCATCATGTCCTGATTCCACTCCGGCTCGAAGACGATGTTTATGTCAACACTCTTGACATCCTCTATGCTTTCGAGCTTTATGCGAGCGTCGTCAATGATGAAGTCGGCGGCCGGACAATTGGGAGCGGTCAGCGTCATATCGATATGTAGATTGGCCTCATCGTCAAGATCTATCTTATAGACGAGTCCGAGACTGTAGATGTCAACGGGGAGTTCGGGGTCGAAGACTGTCTTGAGCATCTCCACGACCTTCTCGAGTATCTGTTGTTTCTTTTCTTCTGTCATTGTTTTCGAAGTTGATTCTACAAAGTTAATGTTTTATCTCGAAGTTATCAACTCTTCCGTTTTTTCTTCACTTTCTTCAACGGGTTTCTCACACTCGGTCCCGAAATAACGGTCCGTTTCTTCGCGGACTTTCGATCGGAGCAGAATCAAGGTCAGCATTGTGGGAAAGGCCATCAGAGCATAGAAAAGGTCGCAGAGTCCTACGGCGATATCAAGCGAGATTACAGCGAAAACGACCAAAGTCAGGATGAACACTCTGACATAGATGGCCGCTCCACGCTCTCCGAAAAGATAGTGGGCGCAGCGCTGACCGTAGAAAGAGTAACTGAACATGGAGGACATTGCAAAACATGTCACTATCGCCATCAGCAAATATTCGCCTCCCGGAATGGCGTTGCCAAACGCATTCATGGCCACGCTAAGACCCTTTACCCCTTCCCCTTCGGGAATTTCTCCACAAAGCAGGACGGCGACCGCAGTCAGGGTGCACACAAAGCCTGAGTCTATCGCCGGCCCGAGCATAGCCACCAGCCCTTCCCTGACCGGCTCACGGTTGGAGGAAGTGCCGTGCATAATCGAGGCAGTGCCGACACCGGCATCATTCACCAGCGCCGCACGCCGGGCACCGATGATTGCCACTCCTGCAAGCGCTCCCCACCCCGCTTTCAGACTGAAAGCCTCGCGGAATATCGAAGCGAAAACAGCGGGCACGCCATCGAGATGGGTCAGTATCATGTAAAGCACCATAAGAAAATATGCGCCAACCATAAACGGGACAAGCACCGAGGCTACAGAAGCTATGCGCTTGACGCCGCCTATGACAACAACGGTCACCACCGTGGCGATCACGACTCCAATGACAAATCGCAGCAACGCGGGACTGGAGATCTCCGTGAAGGTCCCGACCGTAGAGACCGCGGCCTCTGTCAACTGATTTGCATTCATTATGCAAAGAGTCCCGAACATACCGGCCACCGCAAAAAGAGCGGCCATAGGACGCCAGCGCTGCGACAGTCCGTTGCGTATTATGTGCATCGGGCCTCCGTAGGGGCGCCCGGCGGCATCGAAGGAACGATATTTGATAGCGAGGACTCCTTCGTGGAATTTCGTTGACATCCCGACCAATGCGCTCACCCACATCCAGAATATCGCTCCCGGTCCGCCCATGACCAGCGCGATGGCAACACCGGCTATATTGCCCATTCCTACCGTGGCAGCCACTACCGAGGCAAGGGCCTGCGCGGAAGAAATCTCGCCTTTTCCGGCGCTCTGCTTTATCCTGAGCGCCCGCAGCGCATCGGGGAGATGGCGCAGGGAGACCATGCGGCTGTAGAAAAAGAGGAACAGCCCTCCGCAAATAAGAGTTATGAAAAGAGGATAACCGCAGATGCCATCGGCTACGGCTGTCAGTGTATCGCTGAATTTCTGCAACATGGAAAAATCATTTTTTACGCAACCTCTGAACCATGACGGTTTCGGAGTTGACATTGCAAATGTACGACATTGACGCCTCTTATCCAAAAAAACGAAGCGCGGATCCTTCAGAGGGTCCGCGCTTTGAAATGTATGGATTTAAAACTATTGCTCAGACAAGATGACGCACGAGCTCTTCGCGGTCGCCCGGAAGAAGATCTATGACGGGGATTTCTATCATGGTGTAGGCTCCGGGGCGCTGTTTCATCGACGCGCGGGCAACATCCACAAGAATCTGGGCCGTCAGAGCGGGATTGTTGATCTTCATGTCGAACTCGAAGAGCTGGTTCTGGGTCTTTCCGCTCACGCCCTTGCGGGTCATGTTCACGCCGTGGCCCATATCCTTGACTTCATCGACCGACTCGACCGCCATGACATGGGTCTCGTCGCTTGCGAAATAAGGATCGGCTTTGACGGCTGCGGCCACATCCTCCAGACGTGCGCCCGGCTCAAGCTCCACATAGACCATGCGGCGATGTATGCCGGTTCCGAGGGGAATGGTCATTGAAAGCGCGTTCTTGACGCCCGGTTTCGATTTGACGCATACGGTGTGGCCCATGCTCATGCCGGGCCCAAAGTTGGTATATGTCAGGCCTTTCGGAGCGGCTGCCTGCATCAGGGCGCGGACCACGGAGTCACTGCCCGGATCCCATCCGGCTGAAATAACCGCAACTGTATTGTTGGCCTTGGCTATCGCGTCGAGGTTACGGCGGAGATCGACGATGGATGTGTGTATGTCGAAAGAATCCACGGTGTTGATTCCCATGGCGAGATACTTCGAAGCATGCTTTTCGACCTCGCGGGTTGGAGTACAGAGGATCGCGACATCGACTTTACCAAGCTCAGTGATATCGGTGACAACCGGATACTGCGCCAATTCGGCGGGTTTCTCGCCGAGCGAACGGCGCACGACACCCGCAATTTCGAAATCGTCGGCGGCCTCAAGGGCCTCCACCACAAAATGTCCTATGTTTCCGTAGCCAACAACGGCTGCTCTGATCTTGCTCATTGTTATTTTTTAAGTTTTGAAACGATGTCCTGGGTGTCGCGGGCTATGGTCAGCTCCTCGTCGGTCGGAACAACGAGAACCTTCACACGCGACGAGGGCGTAGAAATGATTGTTTCGGTTCCGCGAGTAACCGCGTTAAGGTCTTTGTCAATCTCGACGCCCATGAATTTCAGCGGTTCACAGACATTCTCGCGGACTCCTGTCTGATTCTCGCCTACACCGCCAGTGAAGACAATCACGTCAAGACCGCCCATTTCCGCTGCGTATGCGCCCACATATTTCAGGATGCGCAACTCATACATGTCAAGTGCAAGTTTCGCACGCGGATCGCCGGCATTGACTGCAGCCTCGATTTCGCGCATGTCGTTGCTGATTCCGGAAATTCCGGCAACACCGCTCTTCTTGTTGATGAGAGTCTGCACGTCGGCAGCGCTCATGCCATGTTTTGTCATCAGATAAGTGATGGCTCCCGGATCGATGTCACCTGTGCGGGTACCCATCATGAGGCCTTCGGTAGGCGTGAGACCCATCGAAGTATCGATGCTTTTACCTCCGTCAACGGCAGTGATAGAACCACCGTTGCCAATGTGGCATGTCACCATTTTCAGCTTTTCGATAGGTTCACCGAGGATTTCGGCAGCACGCTGGCTGACATAGCGGTGGCTGGTTCCGTGGAAACCGTAGCGGCGCACGCCATCGTTCTTGTAATATTCATAGGGGATCGCATACATGAAGCTGCGAGCCGGCATGGTCTGATGGAAAGCGGTGTCGAACACTCCGACCTGAGGCACGTCGGGCAGCAGAGCCGTGATAGCCTCGATGCCGGTGATGTTTGCGGGATTGTGGAGCGGAGCGAGATCGTAGCAGTCCTTGACCTGCTGGATGACCTCGTCGGTGATCAGCACGCTCGATGCGAATTTCTCACCGCCATGCACCACGCGGTGGCCCACAGCGTCGATCTCGTCAAACGACTTGATGCAGCCTACGGTGGGATCGGTGAGGTTTTCGAGAATAGCCATGACGGCTGCCTTATGGTCGATCAGGCCGAGCTGCTTGATCTCTTTCGAGCCGTCGGGCTTCTTGAATTTGAGGAAACCGTCTTCGAGTCCGATTTTCTCCACACCGCCCTCGGCCATAGTGACGTCGGTGTCAGTGTCGATGAGCTTATATTTTACGGAGCTGCTTCCGCAGTTGAGTACGAGTATTTTCATTTCTATATGATTATTTATGCGTTTTCTTTAAGTCCTATGGCCTGGTTGCAGGTCATGATGATTGTCTTGTAGATATCCTCGGGGAAACATCCGCGCGAGAGGTCGTTGACAGGAGCCGCGAGACCCTGGAGAACCGGGCCGACAGCCTGTACGTTGCCCAGACGCTGCACGAGCTTGTAGGCGATATTGCCGACTTCGAGCGACGGGAAGACGAGCACGTTGGCACGTCCGCTCAGCGGGCTCTGCGGACACTTCGTGTGGGCCACGCCGGGCACAATGGCGGCATCGGCCTGAAGTTCGCCATCGATAATCAGCGAAGGATTCATCTCCTTGGCGATCTTCGTAGCTTCGATAACCTTATCGACACGTTCATGCTTTGCGCTGCCCTTGGTCGAGAAGCTCAGAATGGCCACGCGCGGCTCTATGCCTGCGATATCGCGGGCAGTCTGTGCGGCCGACACTGCAATCTGTGCGAGCTGGCGCGCGTCGGGGTCAGGCACAACAGCACAGTCGGCGAACACCATCAGGCCATCCGTGCCGAAAGGCATTCCGTTGGGGAGCAACATCAGGAAAGCGCCTGAAACCACGTCGATTCCTGGCTGGGTCTTTATCACCTGGAAAGCGGCGCGAAGCACATTGCCGGTTGTGTTCATGGCTCCTGCAACCTGACCGTCGGCATCGCCGGCCTTGACCATGAGACATCCGAGATAGAGCGGATTGGCCGCAGTCAGACGGGCCTCTTCCATTGTGATTCCTTTTTTCTTGCGCAGTTCGAAGAAAAGCGGGGCGTAGCGGTCGATGACAGTCTCGTCGGCCGGATCTACGATTTTGGCTTTGTCGATGTGGGTCAGTTTCAACTCTGAAGCCATTGCCTTGATGTCGGCTTCATTGCCGATGAGAATGATTTCAGCGAGACCGTCAGAAAGGATTCGGTTGGCTGCGGTGAGTGTACGCGGCTCTGTTCCCTCGGGAAGCACTATTCTCTGAGGGTTGGCTTTCGCCTTGATGGTAAGCTTTTCGAAAAGTGTCATGGTGATTTAATGACTTAATTGGTTATATTTTCTATCTGCAAAATTACATAAACTATCATGCAAAATCAACACATTCCCCCATCTTTTTCTCAACGTTTTTTCTCAAAACCGTGCAATAGAGCCAAAATGCCGAAAAAAAGACCTGCGGATGATTCGACAATCGCAGGCCCGGTTATTTTTTCAGTATGATTTATTTGGGAATAAAAAGCCCCGGAGGCAGGAAATGAGATGTCTCCGGGGGTGAGTTAGTTCAGGTTTTTATCAGGTTATGTCAGATGACGCCCTGACCCATCATGGCATTGGCAACTTTCATGAAGCCGGCGATGTTGGCGCCTTTCATGTAGTTGATGTAGCCGTCGGGCTCCGTGCCGTATTTGAGGCACTGGGAGTGGATCTCGCGCATGATGCCGTGGAGTTTCTGATCGACTTCCTCGGCCGACCACTGGAGGTGCATGGCGTTCTGGCTCATTTCAAGGCCCGAGGTGGCCACACCGCCGGCGTTGACTGCCTTGCCGGGTGCGTAGGTTGTCTTCGAAGCGATGAATGCGTCGATGGCCTCGGGTGTGCAGCCCATGTTGGAGACTTCGGCTACCATCTGGACTCCGTTGGCGATAAGCATTTTCGCGTCGTCGCCGTTGAGTTCGTTCTGGGTGGCGCAGGGCAGAGCGATATCGACTTTCTGTTCCCAGGGTTTCTTGCCGGGGAAGAAGGTGGCTTCGGGGAACTGCTCTACGTAGGGGGCCACGATGTCGTCGCCTGTGGAGCGGAGATAAAGCATGTGGGAGATCTTGTCGCCGGCTATGCCTTCGGGATCATAGACATATCCGTCGGGACCGGAGATGGTCACCACTTTAGCTCCGAGCTCGGTCGCTTTCAGAGCGGCGCCCCATGCCACGTTTCCGAAACCGGAGATGGCCACTGTCTTGCCTTTGATGTCGTCGCCTTTGGCCGCGAGCATGCTCTGCACGAAATAGAGAGCGCCGAAACCTGTGGCTTCGGGACGGATGCGCGAGCCGCCGAACTCGAATGCCTTTCCGGTCATGGAGCCGTCACATTCGTTGCGGAGTTTCTTATACATGCCATACATGTAGCCGACCTCACGTCCGCCCACGCCTATGTCTCCGGCGGGAACGTCACGGTCGATTCCTATGTTTTTCCAGAGCTCAAGCATGAAGGCCTGGCAGAAACGCATGATTTCGGCATCGCTCTTTCCGCGGGGCGAGAAATCGGAACCGCCCTTGCCGCCACCCATGGGAAGAGTGGTCAGGGCGTTCTTGAAAGTCTGCTCGAAGCCGAGGAATTTAAGGATGGAGAGGTTGACGGATGCGTGGAAACGGATTCCGCCTTTATACGGGCCGATGGCGTTGTTGAACTGGACGCGGTAGCCTATGTTGGTCTGGACTTCGCCATGATCGTCGGTCCAGGTCACGCGGAATGTGAAGATGCGGTCCGGCTCGACCATGCGTTCGATGATGCGCGCTTTCTCGAATTCAGGATGCTGGTTATATACATCCTCCACGCTCATCAAGACTTCTTTAACTGCCTGAAGATACTCTTTCTCACCGGGATGTTTCATCTCGAGAGAGGTCATGATTTTATTAATATCCATAATATATTGAATTTTGTTGTGGTTAACAACGGTATTAGTTTGTCGTGATGCAAATTTAGTGAATAAAATCTGAGATATGGCGCAAAAAGAGGCCTTAAATTTCGTTAAATTCAAGGCCTCCCGTAGCTATTTGCCATAAAACTATGTTTTACATCATCTTCTCTTCTTTTTCTTGGAAGTTTTGGATGTCGATTTGGATTTCGATTTTGAAGAAGTGGCTTTAGCCGCTTTCGGAATCTTCAGCTTGTCGCCCGGATGGAGCATGGTCTCGTTTTTCTTCATGCCGTTGGCCTTGCGGATAGCATCGACGGTCGTTCCGTTGCGTTTTGCGATCTTTTCAAGATTCTCGCCGCTCTTGACAGTTACCTCAACAGGTTTCGATTTGCGGCTCTTGCGGCTCGACGACTTGCGGGCGGAGGATTTCTTTGAGGCGCTTGCATAACCGTTGTTGCGGTATTTCTCGGAATTGCGCTTAGGAACGGCTCTCTGCGTCTGAGTGTAGCTTTTCGAAGAGACGGCGCGGCTGTCGGTCGTGTTCGACGAGGTTTTTGAAGGTATCGTCACGTCGGCCGACGTGTTCGGGCGGTTGGCGCGTGTGTTGACGGCAGCCACCGCATTGCGCTGGCGCAGTTCGATAACCAGCTGGTCGCCCTCGCGCACTTTTCCGCGGCGAAGATTGTTCCAGTGCTTGATATCAGTGGCGCTGACACCGTAGGCTTTGGCGATCGATCCGAGATCCTCGCCGCGGCCCACAGTGTGGGTCTTTCTTACAACTTCATCGGTGTTGACGTCGGCCACAAGCTGCTGGTCAGGCTGCACATTATTATTGTTGTTTCCTCCGTCCTGGCCGGCGGCCTCGGGAGCGGGCTCCTCATCTTTCTTTTTGGGGCCTATGTCAACTGTGGTGCGCGGGTTGTATTTATCTTCTTCGAAGGCCATGATCGCATCGCGGCTCGAGATATAGCTCAACACCTGCTGCGAGGGAAGAGTCAGAAGATAAGGATGGGAAGGCGAGCCGGGAATTACGTCGCGGCGATACTGCGGATTAAGCATGCGAATCTCATCGACCGGAATATTGAGCACATTGGCTATCTGGTTGAAGTGGACGCGCTCGCGGATCTCCACGGTGTCGGTGATCAGCGGACGCTTTACCACAGGGCGATGGATGCCGTAGTCATCGTGGTAATTCATCACGAAGTTGGCGGCGATGAACGCAGGCACATATCCGCGGGTCTCCGAAGGGAGATAGTTATATATCTCCCAGAAATCGGAATTTGCGCTTCCGGCCCTGCGGCGCGCCTTGTTGACGTTGCCGGGGCCGCAATTGTAGGCGGCGATAGCGAGTGACCAGTCGCCGTAGATGTTATAGAGCTGCTTGAGATAGCGCACTGCGGCCTGAGTCGATTCGAGCGCGGCGCGGCGTTCATCGACGAGGGAGCTGACTTCGAGTCCGAGGCCTTTTGCCGTAGCGGGCATCAGCTGCCAAAGGCCTGTAGCGCCGGCGCGGGAAACGGCGTTGGGGTTGATGGCGCTTTCAATGACCGGCAGATACTGGAGTTCAAGAGGCATCCCCTCTTTTTCAAGTTCCTCCACAAACATGTCGCCGTAGTAGTCGTGGAGAGCGAGCATGTTCGACACGAGCTCGCGGCGTTTTCCGAGATACATGTCGATCAGTCGGCCCACTACCGGATTGTAGGGCAGTTCGATCGCCGAATTGATGTCGGCGAGGCGGCGCGTGTATTCGTCATGACTGCCGAGCTTGTAATTCTTCGAATTCGGGCGCGTATCGGTGTAATTGCGCAGGAAAAAGTTCTCTTTCAGCGCACGTGACTGTGTTTCGAAACTTTCTGGCGGCCTGACGTTGTCATCGCGCAGCGAATGCTTTATGTCAAGGACCGACGGCACCGGCTTCGGAGCGGGCGAAGGAAATGCCGTCATTGTGGAGATAGCGAGCAGAGCAGCTGTAAGGATGTGTTTCATGAGGCAAATGAGTTAGAAGTTGAACGCCAGCTGAAATCCGAGAGCGGGCAACGGATGCTGCGGATCCTGGAGCAAAGCAGGCGCCACTTGTAAAGAGAGATCGGGAGAAATATCGAAATTCGATAACGAAGCGTCAACGTAGGCATCAACCATGGCTACCAGATAGACCCCGACCATGCTTATTATACAGAGGTCACGGTTGCGTCTGTAATAATCCTTGCGGCTTTTGAGAGTGCGCTCAAGCCACGAGCGGTCAAGACTGCTCTCCGACGTGTTGGGCGGAAAAAAGTCCATATAGGAATTCGTTGACGGATCATCGTCCATAAAATCAGTGTAAGCGCGGGTATAGTCGCTGAGCATCCCGTTGTTCCAGGACGCTCCGTAGCCCAGACCGATGAAAGCTCCGGCAACGATGGGGAGCTTCCAGTAACGGCGGTTGTATATCTGGCCCAGACCGGGACAGAGCGCCGAAAGCCACACGGCCCTGATCGGATCGGGCGTGAAGACTTTCAATGCTCCCGGAGCGGGTTTCTTCACAATGACGCTGTCATCGAAAAGTTTCATGTTGGATGAATCGACGATGCGCACCGTATCGACAGGATTGAAACGGACCGTGTCACCGTTGACATTGAATTCGACCTCCTCGACGGCCGCCGGAAGAGTGACCGGATCATCGCCCAGCGGAATGGTGTCGGGCAGTTCTCCGAAGGGAAAGGAGAGTGAGGAAAAAGCTCTTGATTCAGGCAACGCAAAATTTACTGAAAAAACGTTAAGAGGCATGAACAGCAGGGTCATGACCATGCCGAGAAGCATTATTCTCCTATGTGATGCCGTATGCCTTATGCGTTGCACTGCGATTTACAATTCTTTATTAAACGCCACATAACCAAGGATTTACCTCCCAAACAAAAGGTAATCCCGGCGACGTCTGTCAGTTGTCGTGAGGTTTCAGATTGTCAAAGATAGTAATTAATCGCTCAAGTTCCGCCTCGTTTTTGAAACTGAAGGTGATTTTTCCTTTGCCGGAACGGTTGCAAACGAAACTTACGGGCGCTGAAAAACGCTGCGAGAGATGTTCGCCGAGAATGTCGAATTCACTTCCCTGTTTCTGTTTGGTTACCTCGTCGGCGTTTTCGCCCGACGCGTTTTCGCGCCACGCCTTTGCCAGTTCCTCGACCTTGCGGACCGAGAGGCCCTCCTTGACAATGCGGTTATAGACTTTGAGCTGCACCGTGGGATCATCGATCGAGAGTAGCGCGCGGGCATGACCCATATCCACGAGTTTGTCGCGCAACCCCAGCTGGACATCGGCCGGCAGACGCAGCAGGCGCAGGAAATTAGCTATAGTGGCGCGTTTTTTTCCGATGCGTTCGCTCAGTCTCTCCTGGGTCAGCTGATACTGCTCGATGAGTTTCTTGAAAGTGAGCGCGATTTCTATGGCGTTGAGATCTTCGCGCTGGATGTTCTCGATCAGGGCCATCTCCGTGAGTTCGGCTTCGTTGGCCGTCCTTATGTAGGCGGGAACGGAATCGAGCCCTGCGCGGGAGGCGGCACGGAAACGCCGCTCACCGGCTATGATCTGATAGGAATCGGGACCGGTTTTGCGGAGCGACAGGGGCTGGATGATTCCAAGCTCGCGTATGGAGGCGGCGAGATCGTCGAGAGCTTCCTCGTCGAAATTGGTTCGAGGCTGGTCAGGATTCGGAGAAATCTGCGAAAGTGGTATTTCATTTATTGCCGATGAGCCGGATGCGGGAGTGTCATCCATGGAGATGAGCGAGTCAAGACCGCGTCCGAGTGCATTGCGTCGTGGTGCCATATATCTGATGTGTTTTTATTTTGACAGAGGGAAAACTAAGCTTTCTGATGGCGCGAGGCGCGGCGGTGTTTCGAGATTATTTCGCGCGCGAGGGCCGTGTGTGATGTCGAGCCGCGGCTTTCCGGATCGTAAAGTATGGCGGGGAGCCCGTGGGAAGGAGCCTCCGAAAGGCGGATATTTCTGGGAATGACAGTTGTGAACACCATGTCTCCGAAATGGCTCTTGAGCTCTTCGTAGATCTGGTTTGCCAGACGCAGACGGGCGTCATACATCGTCAGGAGGAAGCCCTCGATCTCAAGGCCCGGATTGAGCTTCGGCTTTATGATGCGGATGGTGTTGATAAGCTTGGTGATTCCCTCAAGAGCGAAATACTCGGCCTGCACCGGAATTATGACGGAATCGGCGGCAGTGAGAGCATTGACGGTTATGAGACCGAGCGACGGAGAACAGTCGATCAGAATGTAATCATACTGGTCGCGTACACTTTCGAGAGCCTTCGACATGACTTTCTCTCGGTTCGGACGGTTTATCAGCTCGAGTTCGGCACCGGCCAGATCGATTCTGGAACCTATCAGATCGAGACCTTTCATGCATGTAGCCACCTGCGATCCGGCCAGAGGATAATCGTCAACGAGACATTCGTAGATCGACGAGGCCATATCGTCAGGTTTTATTCCATAGCCCGAAGTGGCGTTGGCCTGGGGGTCGGCATCGATTATGAGCACCTTCTTCCCTTCAGCGGCGAGCGACGCCCCGAGGTTGATGGTTGTAGTGGTTTTACCGACTCCGCCTTTCTGATTCGCTATTGCTATGATTTTACCCATAAAAATGTTACTGTGCGGTGATTGTTTTCGGCTGCAAAGTAATCACTTTTTAGGCTAAAGAGAAAGCGCCAACTGCCAAATAATGCGTTAAATGTTCATAAATGGCCCCTAATGTCAATAACTCGTGGAACATTCCCGCGAAATGTTTCACAGGAGGAGCTGCGCGTCGCCGTAACTGAGGAATCGGAAATCGTGACCGAGAGCATAATCATACATGCGTCGCCAGTCACCCCCGGTGAATGCCGACACGAGAAGGAGCAGCGTTGACTGGGGCTGATGGAAGTTGGTGACCATACCCTTGACCACCCTGTAGTCATAGCCCGGAGCGATGATGATTCTCGTCGAAGCGGTCAGGGTGTCAAGACCGCGCGCATCCAGATATTCCACCAGAGCGCCGAGCGCCTCGCCGGTCGAAAGCTCCGGACCGGAATAGGGATACCATTGCGGAACCTCATCGGGCGTCTTCCCTTCGGCCACCATGCGGCCGAGATGGTAGAGTGACTCCAGAGTGCGCACCGAAGTGGTGCCTACGGCTATGACCCTACGTTGTCCCTCGGCGAGTTCTGCTATCAGGTCGCGGCTGACGGAAATGAACTCGCTGTGCATCCCGTGGTCACCGATGCGGTCCGATTTCACCGGCTTGAAGGTTCCGGCTCCCACATGGAGCGTCAGCTCGCGGCGCGGAATGTCGCGGCGGTCTATGGCGTCGAGCACGTCTGGCGTAAAATGCAGTCCTGCGGTAGGTGCGGCCACCGAACCTTCGATCGAGGAATAGATCGTCTGATAGTCGTCGGCGTCGCTCTGCTGCGTCGGGCGGTTGAGATAAGGAGGAATGGGAATTTCCCCGGCCGCCTCTATTATCTGTGAGAATGTCAGATCGGAAGGCTGCCAGGTGAATTCGACCGTAGAGCCGCTGTCTGACTTCGATGTGCGCGTTGCCGTCAGAACCACGTCCTGCTCCCCTATCCGCAGCTCCATTTCGAGCGGTGCGTCTTTCCAGCGCTTGGAATTGCCGACAAAGCAGCTCCATTCCGCCCTACCCTCCGCTGCAAAAGCCATCTGATAGTCAGCGGGAGCTACCGGTTCGAGACAGAACACCTCGATGCGGGCGCCCCCGGGCTTGCGGAAACGTAGCCGGGCGTTGATGACGCGCGTATTGTTATAGACAAGCATGGAATCGGCGGGAAGAAGAGCGGGAAGTTCGGTGAACACGTGCTCCTCGAGCGAGCCGTCATGATTACGCAAAAGGAGTTTGCAGTGATCGCGCATCTGGAGCGGATGCGAAGCTATACGCTCTTCCGGCAGCGGATAATTGAAATCTTCAATCTTTATATCGGTGACATTCATCTCGTTCATAGGATAGATGGCTAAACGGAGTGCAAAGTTAGCGCCACCCGGCCGCAATAGCAAATAAAACTCGCTTTAATTCACAACCCAATTCGTCTTCTCCTCCCATTCCTCTACAAATCCGTTATATAAATTTTGAAAGTCAGTGATTTGTGCTACCTTTGTGAATTGTAAGGAAAAATATTAGCTAAGTTAGCTAACTTAGCTAATTTAGCTCATATTCAAAATACTCGACAACTATGACGACTCCAGATTTTGCCCGGCCCAAAACAAGCTACCGGAAACTGCATGTTTTCCGCAAAGCTGAGGCTATCTATGACCTGACTTATTTCTTTCTACAGAGCCACATAGCTAAAACCGACCGGACCTATGACCAGATGCTGCAGGCCGCGCGTTCCGGAAAACAGAACATTGTTGAAGGACGCTCCGACGCCGCGTCATCGGCCGAAATCGAGATCAAACTGTTTGGAGTTGCCCGTGGCAGTCTCCATGAACTGTTAAATGATTATGAAGACTATATGCGGACTCGTCAGATTAAGTTCTGGAGCCAAAGTCATCCGCGCTTCGCCAATCTGCGGAAAACCTGCCGCGATCACAATGACACCGCATTTTTCACCTCACTCGCCAACCGCCTCAACGATGAAGAATTCTGCAACATGATGCTGACCCTGATAAATCAGACCATTTCGATGCTCAATAAAATGATTGATCTCATTAAAGCCGATTTTCTCAAAAAAGGCGGAATCAAAGAGCAGATGTACGCCGCCCGCATCCACTCACGAACCTCGGAAAACAATTAACAATGAAACGTCTTTGGATTCTATCGGTGCCATTGTGATTTACGGCGATTTCAACAATTGCGAAACATTAGTGAAAGATGTATCCATCCTTCCTCTTGACGACTCCTTTGATAAGGATAAAGTCAAAGATTACGCACAAAAACACAATATCAAATATCATCAGTAGCAATAATTTGTTTGACATGATACTGCCCGATAACCATTTCTGAATAATACAAGGGTGACGTTGTTCCCTATTTTCACACTAAAAATAACTAATTTATGGAGAAAAGGAGACAACTAAAAATTATCCGAATAGTTCTGAATGGGAACCAAGGCGGACAAGGTCTATTTCATCAGATTCCGGATCAAACCATATCAGAAGGAAATCACCTTCGATATGGCACTCCATGTGACCGGCGTAGTTGCCTGTAAGCAGATGAGGACGGTTTTCTTCTGGAATCGGTTGCTCATTTCTCAGCAATTCAAGAATGTTGAATAGTTTCTCTACCTTCTTCGGATTATTTCGAAATCGCTTATAGTCTTTTTTGTATTGAGAGGAGGCCTTAAGCTTCTTCATAATCCCATTGATTTCTCCATCGCTTCAACCGACGTCATGTCAAGTTCCGGAGCATTACGCAGTACACCGCTTTCAACCTCTTTCATGGCAGCTTTAGTTGTCGCATTCGGCTCCTGATAAGCCGCATCAAGCAATAATGTCTCAACATAATTATTGAGGCTGCGATTCTGACGCTTTGCAAGTTGCTTCAACCTGTCAATCAGATCAACGGGAAGTCTGAAACTCTGATTTTTCTTTATTGCTATATCCATATAAGTATTACTTTTGAATGCAAAGTTAATGTAAAAGTATTACAATAACAACATATTCGTCCAATGTGTTTCGAAAAAGAAGTTTTATGCAATTTATTTGGAGATTCGGGATTTGCATATTATATTTGCATCAAAATAATATCAAAACAATATCACATGAAACTACAAGACAAAACTCAGGAAATGCCCTACAGAGGCATGATCCTCAACGGATTCGCCATGCTTGCGGCAGTCATTCTGCTCATTCCGGCGATGGTGGTAGCCGTCGCTTTCATCCTCCCCGACAAAGGTAGCGACACCTACGGCGCCATATTGGGCGTCACGATAGGCGTGGCCATTCTGTTGATGGCAATTCTCTCGATCGGCTTCTTCACTCAACAGCCTAACCAATCGAGAGTCATGATTTTCTTCGGAAAATATCGCGGCACTTTCCGCGGGACGGGCTATTTCTGGGTCAATCCTTTCATGAACAAAAAGAAAGTCTCGCTCAGAATCCGCAACATGGACATAGCCCCGATAAAGGTCAATGACAAGATCGGCAACCCGGTGATGATAGGCATGGTGCTTGTCTGGAAAGTCAACGACACCTATCGCGCCGTTTTCGACGTGGACGCCGCGGACACCCCCTCGATAACCGTCAGCTCCGACGGAAAGATCAAAGAGAACCCTGAGAATGCCAACGCTACCGCAAAAGCCCTGAACGCTTTTGTCAGAATCCAGAGCGACGCCGCGCTGCGGGAAGTCACCGGCCGCTACGCCTACGACGAGGAAGACGGCAAGAACGACGAGATCACCCTCCGCAGTTCGGGCCACGAAATAAACACCCAGCTCGAGGAGAAGCTCAACGAACGCCTGGCAATGGCCGGCATCGAGGTTGTCGAAGCCCGACTGAATTATCTCGCCTACGCTCCGGAGATAGCCGCAGTCATGTTGCGTCGCCAGCAGGCTTCGGCCATAATCGCGGCCCGCGAGAAGATTGTCGAAGGCGCTGTCTCCATGGTGAAAATGGCTCTCGACCAGCTGAAATCGGAAGAAGTGGTGGAACTCGACGAGGAACGCAAGGCAACCATGGTCAGCAATCTGCTCGTGGTCCTGTGTGCCGACGAACCGGCCCAGCCGGTCCTCAACACCGGCACTCTCTATCAATAACCCCCTGAACCATTCCGGACATGGCTAAGCAACAAAGCAAAGGATTCCTGCTGCGTCTCGACCCCGAAACGATGGAACTCGTGGAGCGCTGGGCCACTCAGGAATTCCGGTCAGTCAACGGCCAGATCCAGTGGATAATCGCCGAATCGCTCAAACGTCATGGACGTCTTCCGAAAAAAACGGCAAAATAATGGTCAACGCATTTTGTAATCTGAATTATTATAGGTAATTTTGCACCCGAATTCGTAATCTCTGGCAGGAAAAAGTGGCCTGCGAATATTGCGAGTATTGTTAACATTTAATCGAAAAGAAAAAATGGATCTGATCAAAATTGCCGAAGAAGCATTTCCCGCAGGCACCAACCAAATTGAATTCACTCCCGGCGACACCATCACAGTAGCCTACCGTATCAAAGAAGGAAACAAGGAGCGTATCCAGCAGTATCGCGGTGTGGTTATCCGCATCTCCGGCGAAGGCAACAAAAAGCGTTTCACCGTCCGCAAAATGAGCGACAACATCGGTGTTGAGCGTATTTTCCCCATTGAGTCTCCGTTCATCGACTCTATCACAGTGAACAAATACGGTAAAGTGCGCCGTGCGAAACTTTACTATCTGCGTGGCCTGACAGGCAAGAAAGCCCGTATCAAAGAGCGCCGCGTGATCAAGAAGTAAAAAATCTCTTTTACTTCCATAAACGAAAAAGGAGGACAGTTCGTCACGAACCGTCCTCTTTCTTTTTATTGTCTTCTATTATGGAATATCATACATAGGGCATTACGGCTGCCGCTACATCCGTGTCGCCCCACAGATCGGCCATCGTCAGCCATATAATAAGCAGAATGATCAGAATTATTGCCCCAATGGCAACCCAGGTGCTAACATATCTGTTTTTACGGCGAGCTTGTTTGTCATTCATAACACTTTAATTTTGTCGGGTGAATTATTTCTTTCACCTCCTTTAACGCGCTGCCTCCGAAAAAAGTTCTCCCGCGGCATTAAATTCTGAGCGCGGTCCCTGCCGCAAAGGGCAGGAGCCGCGCTCACTGAATCTGATTGAGGACCTGACTCAGGCCTTGAGGTCAAGAATCTGGGTCGCGTGTTCCTTAGTCTTTATCTGTTTGGGGCCGAACACGTCGGTTATTACGCCGTCGGGACCCACAAGGAAAGTCGTGCGCAATGTGCCGAAATATTTCCGTCCACACATGCTCTTCTCGCCCCACGCTCCCATTTCTTCGGTCAGCCGATGGTCTGTGTCGGCTATCAGATGGAACGGCAGCTCATGCTTCTCGATGAATTTACGATGTGAGGCTTCATTGTTGGTGCTGACACCGAGCACTTCGTAGCCTTTCGCTTTCAGCACATCGATATTGTCGCGGAGCGAGCAGGCCTCGGCCGTGCATCCCGGCGTATTGTCCTTAGGATAGAAATAGAGCACCAGGTTTCGACCTTCGAAGTCACTTCTTTTCACCTCGCGGCCGGTCTCGTCAACGCCGAGTATTTCGGGTATTAAGTCGCCGGGCTTCATTTCTTCGCGTCAAGTTTTTTAAGCAGATGTTTCACTGCGCCTTCAAGCTGAGCGTCCTGACCGGCCTGGATCTGACCCGGGAGGTTATAGATGAGCACGTCGGGGTTGAGCTGGTGGTTTTCCAGAACCTGACCCTTCATGTCAACCGAAGTAACCTGAGGAATACCGAAGACGATCGAGGGATCGATCTGATTCTCCCACCAGACGGCGGTCATTGTTCCGGGAACCGGAGCGCCGACTATGTCGCCTATTCCGAGAGTCTGATAAACAAACGGTGTTCCGTGGGCGTCGCTGTAGTTGCTTTCGTTGACAAGCATTACGGAAGGCTTGGTCCACTGCGAGAACGGTTCAGAGCCGATGTAACGTCCGCGAGGCATGAAACGCACATATTCCTTGCCTGAAAGCAGAAGGGCTATGTCGTTGTGGAGCCAGCCGCCGCCGTTGTAACGGGTATCGACAATAGCAGCCTCGGCATTGCGGTAATGGCCGAGCAGACGGTCATAAACGGTCTGGAAACTCGGGTTGTTCATTCCCTCTACATGCACATAGGCGAGACGACCGCCCGAGAGGCTGTCAACGAGATGTTCGTTGTGTTCAACCCAGCGCTGATAGAGGAGAGAGCTTTCATATCCTCCGCTGATGGGTTTCACGGTGACGTCACGTGTGGCACCGGCGTTGTTCTTGACCGTAAGGCGTACTTTTCGGCCGGCCTTACCCTCGAGAAGAGGGAAATAGTCCTTGCCTGCCTCAATGGTCTGGCCATCGATCGCAACAATTACGTCGCCGGGCACCACATTCACATCCTTTCTGTCAAGCGGACCGCGGCGAAGCACTTCAGCCACTTTCAGACCGTCGCCTTTGTGGGCGGGATCATAGAAAGCTCCGAGAGAAGCTGTTGACATGAAATAGACCGGAGCGTAGGATGAGGTTGAAGCGCCGGTGTGGGAAGCGTTAAGCTCGCCGAGAACCTCGCTCATCAGTATGGCGAAATCGCGATTGTTGTCGATGTGAGGCAGGAAACGGCGATAATGGTTGCCGATTGAATCCCAGTCGAGGCCGTGGAGGTTGGCATCGTAGAATTTGTTCTTGACCTGCTTCAGCATGTGGTCATAAATGTAGGCGCGTTCCTGCGAGGGATGACGGTTGTAAGGCGCGTCAAATTCAATCGGAGTCACTTTGCCGTCGGAAAGGCTCACTTTGTTCATGCCGTAGCCGGTGAAGACAAAAAGGTTATCGCCTTTGTCATCGGGAACGAAACCGCCGCTTATGCCACGGGCAAGCACCTTGGTGTCACCCTTCTTCAAGTCACGGCAATAGAGATTTGCTCCGGCTTCTGTCGATCCGGCGCAATAATAGAACTTGTCGCCTTTCTTTGAAAGATAGTAATCGCCGACAAATGAAGAGCGCGGAGTCAGACGGGCCATGCGGTAACGGCGATTGTCGAGATCGAAATTGAGATCCTTCGATTTCTTTTCCTTGACGTCAGCGTCTTTTTTGTCTTTCTTGGAATCTTTTTTACCTTTCTTTCCTTTTTTGTCCTTGGAATCGGATTTGAGAGTTTCTTTTTCTTTCTTCTCCTTGTCAGCCTGCTCTTTGAGGGCTGCTTCCTCCTCGGTCATGTTGAACTCGTCCCAGGCTTCAGGATCGAGCACCATCATCATGACGTCAGACTGGTTGCCCCAGCTGCCGTGGCTCTTCATGCCGTAGCGTCCGGTCGAATAGGTTATCGCACGTCCGCCCATAGCCCACTGGGGATTGGAATCAGCGTAACCGCTTTCGGTGAGATCGACAACTTTCGAACCGTCGGCAGCCACAAGCGCAATGTCGGAATTGTTCCATCCGCCAACTCCGATATAATCTATGAGGAGCCACTTGCTGTCGGGGCTCCAGGCGAATGATATGTCGCCGTCGGTGTATGAGTAGTTGTATTTGCCGTCAAGCGCCGTGGTCACTTCCTTGGTGTTGACATCGATGACCTTGAGGATCGTGCGGTCCTCGAGGAATGCCACTTTCTTGCCGTCGGGGCTGAAAACAGGCTGCTGAGCCGAGGTCTCGCATGAATAAAGGGGCTCCTCAACGAATTCAGTAGCGTAAGCAAGCTTTTTCTCGTCGGGGTTCTTTATCTTCGAGATGAAGAGCTGCCAGTTTCCTTCGCGCTCGGAGTCATAAACAACGGAACGTCCGTCGGGAGCTATGTCGATTCGGCGTTCCTGACCGGGAGTATTGGTGATTCGGACAGTAGTGGGATATTTTACCGAAGTGGCATAGACATCTCCGCGGATAACGAACGCGACCTCATCGCCAGCCTTGTTGACAGCCATGGTTGAGGCGCCTCTGTTGCTGAAGCTCTTTATGATGTCATTATTGAAATCATCGGTGATGATCTGCACGTTTATTTTCTGCGGTTTTCCGTTGGCCGGCATTGTGTAAAGCTCACCGTCCTGGCTGAAAGCGAGCACGCCGTTGTTGGAAACGGAGAGTGAACGCACGGGATTCTCCTTGAAGAAAGTAAGCTGCTTGCCTTTCTGACCGGCCTTTGCCGTTCCCTGATAGACGTTCAGGTTGTTGTCAGCCTCTTCGGAAAGATAATAGAATGTGTCGCCGCTGCCCCAGACCGGATTGAGGTCATGTCCGTTGAAGGTTGTCAGCTGAGTGAAGTTGCCTGCGGGATCCACCATCCACACGTCGGAGGTGCCGGACGAACGCTCATGCTTGCGCCAGATGTTCTCGAACCCTTTCTTGTCCTGATAGAGGATCTTGCCTTCGGCGTTGGCGCTCGCCGAGAGAGCCGGAACTGAAAGATAGAGCTCGGGACGCGGACTGTCGATCTCTGTGTCGATGACATACATCTGATTTCCGAAGGGAGCCTGCGCCGTAGTACGTCCCGGCATTATATTGGCGGAGAAAAGCAACCGTCCGTCCGGGAGGAAAGTCAGAGGAGTCTCGGTGCCCACGTAGGTTGTCAGGCGTCGAGCCGTTCCGCCCTGTGCGGGAATGATGTAAATGTCATCGGAACCGAGTCTGTTTGATGTGAAGACAATGCGTTTTCCGTCGGGAGCCCACATCGGCGCGCTGTCATACTCTTTGGAGGTTGTCAGCTGCCGAGCCTGTCCGCCTGTGACAGGAACAGTGAAGATGTCGCCTTTGTAAGTGAAAGCGACTGTCTTTCCGTCAGGCGAGATGGCGGCGTTGCGAAGCCAGAGCGGATTTTCAGCCGCTGCGCCGACCCCGCTTACGAGAGCCGCCATGAGTACCATGCTTTTTACTTTTTTCATATAAGAATTAATTTAGATAATGAATTTATTCGGAAATAAAAGAATCCTTGAAGCCGAGAAAATAAAGAATGCCGTCAAGACCGATCGTGGAGATCGACTGGTCGGAAGCCGCCTTGACCTTTGGCTTGGCGTGGAAAGCTATGCCGAGACCTGCCGTAGAGAGCATGGGAAGGTCATTGGCGCCGTCACCCACGGCGATTGTCTGCTTGATGTTCAGGTTCTCGACCTGAGCCAGCAGGCGCAGCAGCTCGGCTTTCCGGCGGCCGTCCACAACTTCGCCGAGATAGCGTCCGGTCAGTTTGCCGTCAACAATCTCCAGATCGTTGGCATAGACGTAGTCAAAGCCGAAGCGTTGTTTCAGGTAATTGCCGAAATATGTGAATCCGCCGGAAAGAATGGCCGTCTTGTAGCCGGTGCGTTTAAGCACTGTCATCATGCGGTCAACTCCTTCCGTTATGGGAAGATTCTCGGCTATCTCTTTCATGACTGACTCGTCAAGCCCTTTGAGGAGCGCCACACGCTCGGTGAAGCTCTCGATAAAATCGATCTCACCTCTCATGGCGCGTTCGGTGATGGCCCTTACCTGCGCTCCGACTCCGGCGCGTTCGGCGAGCTCGTCGATGACTTCCGTCCTGATCAGCGTCGAATCCATGTCGAAACATACGAGACGGCGGCAGCGCCGGAACATCGTGTCCTCCTGAAGAGATATGTCAACTTCCTCAAGCGAGGCAATCTGCATGAAACGGCGCTGCATCTCGCTGTGGTCGCGGGGATTTCCGCGGACAGAGAACTGCACACATGACTTGCTGAGCTGTTTTTCGTGGGAATCGAGAGGCATGCGGCCGGTCAGACGCTGTATGGAATCGATGTTAAGCTGCTGGTCAGCCACCACGGAGCTGACGAGAGCGATGTGACGTGCCGAAAGATTCCGTCCCAGAATGGTGATGATCCATCTGTTTTTTCCCTGCATGTCAACCCAACGTTCGTAATCCTCGGGGCTGACCGGAGAAAACTTGACATTCACTTTCAGCTCGTAGCCTTTGAAGAGAACATCTTTCATTATGTCGCCCGACACTGAACTGTCAGTCTTGATCAGAATGCCCAGAGTCAGATTATGATGAATGTCGGCCTGACCGATGTCAAGAATCCTGGCATCGTACTTTGCAAGAATCTCCGACAAAGCGGCCGTTACGCCCGGTTTGTCTTCGCCGGTAATATTTATCATTATAAGCTCCACGGGGGGAGCTTCGGGAGTCACATGCATATTTATTTCAGTTTTTCTTATGAAACTCAATCATCAGAGGCAACGGATGCCGGACTATGCGGCTTATCTCCACTCCGAGAGATTCAGCCGTCAGACGCAGCTGGCGCTCGAACACAACAGCTATCGAACCGACAAAACCGACCGGCAGTTCCGACGGATAGGCCGAAATGATGTTGCGCTCGAAAAAGAGCCGGAACTCATTTCTGACAAGACCCTCAATCGACGGGTCGGCTATATTGTCGGCTATGAACGGAACGAGCGATGCAAGAAAAGCGTTTGCAGCCTGACGGCGATAAACGCGCTCAATCACCGCGCTCTTGTCAAGGCCGGTGGCGTCGGCGAACCGGCGGCAGAGAGCGCGTGGAAGATACCCTTTAAGCACGCCGTTGAGCAACGCTATTCCGAGCCGGGCACCCGATCCCTCGTCGCCGAGCACATAGCCCAGAGGCGGCGTGTTAGCCACGATGTTTTTCCCGTCATAGCTGCACGAGTTGGAACCGGTTCCCAAAATAGCGGCGATGCCCGGCGCGCGTCCGAAAAGAGCGCGGGCAGCTCCGAGCATGTCGGAAGCGACCTCGACATCAGTTGCGCCCGTAATGCCGGCTATCACATTCTCTACCGCAGGACATATCTCCGGCAGACACCCTGCCCCGTAAAAACGGACCTCACTGACAGAATGAGCCCTTATGCCGGATAGTGCTTCAGTCAGCGTGGACTCCAAGACATTCTCCGTCATGACAGCGGGGTTGATTCCGCCGGTTGTGAAGACCAGAGGGGCGCTACAGGCTGTGTCATCCACCAACGCCCACTGGGTCTTTGTGGCGCCGCTGTCAGCGATCAGTTTCATAGAATGTGATAAAAATCGGTTAATTTATTTTTATTCTGCAAACTTACATATTTTTTCCCGATTGAGGAACAATCAGAGAGAAAAAAGTTGTTTTTTTAGAGGATTGTAGATAACTTTGCCCTACATTAAACATTCTCTCATAACAACCAAAGTATATTATAAAATGGAGAAAAACGAACTTAAGAAATATCTGCTCGACTGCCGCGAACGCTATGTAGCCGATCTGACCGGCAACATCCTCCCCTTCTGGCTCGAACATGGCTGGGACAAAGTGAACGGCGGCGTCTATACATGCCTTGACCGCGAAGGACGCCTGATGGATCCCACCAAATCCGTCTGGTTCCAAGGCCGCTGCGCATTCATCTATTCATTCGCCTACAACAACATCGAGAAACGCCCCGAATATCTCGAATTCGCCAAAAGTTGCATCGACTTCAGCGACGCCCACTGCTATGACGCAGACGGCCGCATGTATTTCGAAGTGGCTGCCGACGGTACTCCCCTCCGCATGCGCCGTTATGTCTTCTCCGAGGCTTTCGCCTGCATCGCTCTGGCAGAATATTCGATTGCCACCGGTGACAAAGCTTACGCCAAACGCGCCCTCGACCTTTTCGAACGCATCCTCTATTTCATCGACACTCCGGGAATCCTCCAGCCCAAATATGAACCGACGCTCAAAGCCCAGGGCCATTCCATCACCATGATTCTCATCAACACGGCCGCTCGCGTGCGCGCAGCAGCCGGCGACAGTCCCGAAATAGAAAAGCGCATCAACACCTCTCTTGAAGCCATCGCCAAATATTTCATGCACCCCGAATTCAAGGCCGTGCTTGAAATGGTGGGACCTGACGGCGAACTGATCGACACCCTCAACGGCCGCGTCATCAATCCGGGACATTGCATCGAAACCTCATGGTTCATCCTCGAGGAGGCCCGTCACCGCAACTGGGACAAAGCAATCAAGGACCTCGCGCTGACCATCTTCGACTGGAGCTGGGACTGGGGCTGGGACGAACAGTACGGCGGCATCATCAACTTCCGCGACTGCAAGAACTTCCCGCCGCAGGACTACTCCCAGGACATGAAATTCTGGTGGCCCCAGACCGAAGCCGTCATCGCCACTCTCTACTGCTACCTCGCCACCGGCAACGAACATTACATCGAACTCCACCGCAAGGCCAACGACTGGATGTATGCCCACCTGCCCGACCACGAATATCCGGAATGGTTCGGCTATCTCCACCGCGACGGAACAGTCGCCCAGACCGCCAAGGGCAACATATTCAAGGGTCCCTTCCACATTCCGAGAATGCTCATCAAATCCGTCAACCTCATCGACGACATTCTCGCCACACTCTGAACAAACCGCTTCTGACAATAAAAAAGTTCCCGCCGGTCCACCTCACTTCCGACGGGAACTTTACTTTTCTCATCTTCGCGGTTTGCATGACGCAAAGTTAAGCCGAGAATTTCCGACGTAATCGCCTGTTTCTATCTTTCCTGATTGATTATCTTAAATAAGAGATCAGAAGCGGAGCTGCAGGGTTGCGAGGATGTTGCGGGGACGGATGGAAAAAACGCGGTCGGTCTTCGAGAGCGTTCCGAAGGTTGTGTAACGGTAATCATGCCGGTCAAAAAGATTGCGGGCGCTCAGAGAAAGACGCAGACGGGAACTCATCTGCCATGTGGCCGACGCGTCAAGAAGAACCATGTTTGCGTCGCGGCCCGCACGGTCGCCGAAACCGGTGAAATAATGTTCGGCTCCTATGATGAAATTCAGCTCGTCAAGAGGCATCCAGGTGAACGACAGTCTCTGATTGACCGATGTAGAGCGTGACAGCGGCCCTGCGTCTATTTTCAGAGAACTGAACGTGGCGTCAAGAGAGTAGTTCATGGAGAGCCATTTGCAGAAGCTTCCTTTGAAATAAGGTGCCACGGAGAGGCGGTCCTGCCGGAAAGGCAAGCGTTGGCCGTCGCGCATCGACGAGGCCTCCGAACGGCTCCATTCCGCATCGATGCCTCCGACCAGCCTGCCGTGGGCGAACCCTTTGCTTACGCCACCCTTGAGCATATAACTGTGTGTACCTGCCGCAATGTTTCTGTAGGTTGTCACTATGAAGTCATCGATGAAAAGCTGATCCGTCATCAGCGGAGAGCGAAAATAAGAATAGGATACCGAGATGTTTCCGAAGAAGGCCGACAGAGGATTGCGGTAGCGATATGTGGCCGACACCGAAGTGGATTTACTGTTTCGGTCGGTAGGCACGGCGACATAAAGATTGCGGTAATCCGTCAGAAAGGCGCAATCCACAAACAACGAGGGAGCCGGCGCGGAGGAATTGTACGACGCCGACAGTGTCAGATCGGATTTCGCCGTCATCTGGCGCCGGATCCACAGATAGGGTCTCAGGGAGATAAAACCATGACTACCGTCAAGTCCGATATGAGTCAGCCGGAAAGGTAGCGCGGCCGTTACGCGCCATCCTCGCATTTCATATACGGCTTTCGGAGTCAGAGAAAACGAAGCGAGAAACGAGTCATACTTTCCGGCTCTCCTGAAATCGCAGTCGAAGTCATCGAGGGCGGAGGCAAGATGATGCCAGTCAAGATCAAGATCAGCGGTGAGATATATTTTCCAGAAGCCTGCGAAAAGGCCATACTGTCCCTCGGTGACGCTTCGTAAATCCGAAGTCCTAACCGACTGGGATGGAGCGGCGCCGGAAGCACTGACACCGAGACGCGACGTGTTGCGCGAAAACTCATTGCGCGATGACAGAGAGAATATCCTCGTGTCAGTCTTGCGGATGAGCCGCAAGTCGTTGCGCACATTAAAACATCGGCGGTTTACTCGCTGTAAAAGATCCATCGATCCCGTGATGGCCGAACGCGAGTCATCAAACCTCGCGTCGAAATTCAGATTGTCTTTCATGAAATATTTCTTTCGGTTAACCTCCGTTTTGAGTTCAGCGGCGATGGAATGTCCGTGTGTCCGCAACCTATTGTCCTGATTATAATTGGGGATATTCTGACTGAAATAATCGGTATATTCTCCGGTCGTGTAATCAAGTCGGTCACCTGTGTAGTTGAGTTTAAGGCGTTTTGACACATCATTCGTGCCCCACGACGTGATGGCGTCGGCCATCCACGACAGATTGTCGCGCGTGCGGTTCTCGGCAAGAGGTGCATTCACACGGTCAGCCGAAATGTAATCCGTCCAGGGCTCATCGTCGTACTCGCCGGAAAACATGGGATCATATCCGGTATCCCTGATTTCATTCGCCGGATTCCAGCCGGTATTGTCGGCCTTCAGCGTAAACATGTTCTGCATTTTACGCGCGAGACGCATAGTGAACAGACCGCCCGTGTAAAGCAGCGGAGAAACACCCGCTCCGGCCGTAGTCACTCCGACCCAGCGTGACCGCGCGTCCTCCTTCAGTTTGAGATTGATTCCCGCCTGCTCCGAAAACTCTATATCCTCCAGTGCCTTTATGGGCTGATGATTTTCCATGACCTCAACCGAGGCTACGTCATCTTTGGAGATATTATTGGCCGCAAGCCCGTAGCTGTCACCCACGAAATCGTTTCCGTCGATATAGAATTTGTTGATCGGTTTTCCGTTATACAATATGCGGCCGTCATCCTCAACCTTGATGCCGGGCAGACGCTTGAGCACATCTATTATGGCATTGTCGGCAGCGGTTGCATATTTCCCGACATTGAACACGAGGGTGTCGCCGCGCTGAAATATGTCTGGCGCCTCGACCACGACTTCCTTCAGCCGGGTCTCGCGGGGCTGAAGAAATAGCTCGTTGTTTTCCGGGGGAAACGCCGTCTCAAAAGTGGCGTATCCTATGGCGCTTACTGTCAGCTTCACGCCTTTAGAATCGGTTTTGACACTGAATGTACCGTCGGTTTTGGAAGAAGTGAAGCTTACGGTTTTGCCCGTTGCCGACAGAACCTTAACGACCGCTCCGGCGACAGGCTCGCGGTTCTCGCCGTCGAGCACACGCCCACGGAAGTCATCGGCTCTTGCGGACAACGCCGCAAGAACGATGACAATCATAAGGAAAAAGCTGTTTTTCATCTCCAGTCCCGTTCAAGATAGTCATAATTGAGTTCCATAGGGTCGAATGCCGTAGGATCGGGATTTCCGGCAGAGTCGGTGACGGTTATCTTAACGCCGCAGACGGTCTCGGCATAGCCATAGGGATTGGTGTCGTATCGGTGAAGGGTATCGTAGAATTTCTTCCGGTCCGTCTTGTTGTACGGAACATCGTATATACAGACCGGACGCGTCGCCGACTGCTTCACTCCGACACACTCGAAGCGGTAGTCGCCCTTGCGGTCAGTGGCGCTCATTATCAGGCCCGGCAGCCCGCAAAGTTTCCACGGACCCTCCATGACGGGGATCTCTTCCGTATAAAACACATGCCAGTCGCGTCCGCGGAAACGGGCGTTGGCTTCCCGACACTCGTAACCGAGAACCGTCTTGACGCTGTCGCCGAGTTCCCATTCTATGACAGGCATTTCCTCCTCATATCTGAACCAGTCCTGTGCAATCTTTTCGGTATGGGTCAATTTCCCGGCGGGATAGTTCTTGAATATGTTCATCATCGGGCCGTTCAGCAGCTTGTCGGCATTCTGGAGAATCTGTTCGTTACTCATGGTTGGGATGATCGAATCTATACGCGCGTTGCGCAGACTCGAAAATTTTGATATGCCTTCAGGCGAGATCTGAAGAAGCATCTGCTCGTCATCGGCGCTCGAGTTATAAATAGTGTCGGCGTTGAAATGATAGTCATAGACGAACTCCATGCCGCCCCGGGCCAATGTCTTGCTTTCGAGTACCGACGTCTGGAGAATATTCAGCTGACGGCGTACGATCTTTCCGGCACGGGCCGCGCAGGCGAGGTTCAGGAGTGCGATAACGATCATGATTGTTTTTGTTCTCATAATTATTTTTCGTTTGGTGATTGATTTTTCATGCCGCAAAGTAACGGACTTATCCGCTCTCCGGCGCTAAAAAATTATTACTCCATTATTCGCCATTTATTACTAAATTATTACTCCGGGCTCATGATAGGGCTTTATTTCGTACATTTGTGCATGGAAAAGAAAATAAAGATTCTCTATCTGTTCACAATATGCGCCATACTCGGGCTCATCGCAGTGCAGATCGTCTGGCTGCGCAAGCAATATGAAATCTCTCTGAAGGAGCAGGAGACGGAAGTTTTCGACATTATGAGCAATGCCATCGAGAAATACCGCGACATCCGCCTATTGTCATCGCGCCCCGACTCTTACGATACTATCAGCTGGTCCAATTCCAACATAGATTACAAACGGACCAATCGTTCCACACAATCGGCTGTGGTCACCCTCACATTCTACGACGGGGACGTACACAAAATTCTCGGCCTTGACGATACAGTCAAATTGACAAAAGGGATGAAGGATCTCGCCATAGAGAAGACTCATGACTACAAAGATCTTTCAAAACTGGTTAACGCCGTCAAGAAATTCGAGGTCGATTCCACTCCTCTCAGAACAGACATCTGGAGCGCCGCCGATGAGGTCACGCTCGACTATAACCATCCTTTCACCATCACGGGCATTGACTCTATCGCGAAAAAAGCCGGCATCGATGCGAAAATACGGCTCGTTTCGCCCGACTCTCTGCTGTGGAACCCGGTCCACCGGTTACACGGGTCGATGTTCCGGCCGGTGATGACTGCCGTTTTTCCTTATGCGACGCTCGAAAAGAAAGCGGTCGAATTCACCTGCGAAATTCAGCTCGCCTCGGTGCTGAAATCGATGGGTGCCATTCTCACAGTCAGCGCTGTCCTTTCGGTGTTGCTTATAATCTGTCTGGTCTGGCAGATAATGACAATCAGGCATCTTGTCAGGATCGATGCCGTCAGAAACAGTTTCGTCCACACAATGATCCACGAACTCAAACGTCCTGTCGCGACGCTGAAAATCTGCGTTTCCTCCCTGTCGAATCCGCGCCTGAACGCTTCGGAGAGCGACCGCAGTTCAATAATAGATGACTGCCGTCATGCAATCAACGAGCTTTCGACTTATTTCTCACGGTTGCGCGACATCACTTTCAATGAATCCAGCCAGATTCCGCTTGATCTGTCGCCGTGTCGCCTCAGGCCGCTCGTCGATGAAATAATTTCAAGAACGGACATTTCATCAGGGAAATCTGTGGAAATCACAAATGACATACCTCAGGCTACGGAGATCGTCTGCGACCCACTCCATCTGTCGCAGATGATCATGAACCTTGTCGAAAACGCCGTAAAATACTCCGGCGAGTCCGTAGAGATAAGAGTCAGCTGCACGCAGACTGAGAACAGTGCCGAAATATCTGTCGCCGATAACGGAAACGGCATCTCCGAAAGCGATTGCCGCAGGATTTTCGACAAATTCTATCGCAGTACCGTAGCACGCCAGAGCGGAATGCCGGGCGTAGGGCTCGGGCTCGCCTACGTCAAGCTGCTTGCCGAAGCCCACGGCGGATCCGTCAGTGTGGAGAGCCGCGAAGGGGCGGGTAGCCGTTTCACCATTAATATTCCTCAGTCATGAAACCGAAGATTCTGCTTGTTGACGATGACACGAGAAATTCCATGCTGCTTTGCAGGTTTCTCCAAGCCGAAGGATTTGATGTGACATACGCCAACAACGGCGCTGTCGGGCTGGAACTTTACCATACTGTCGGTCCCGACCTGATTCTTCTCGACATAAACATGCCGGTGATGAACGGCTTCGAGATGGCCATGGAAATCCGTCTGCACGACCGCCGCGTCGTCATTTTCTTTCTGACCGACCGCACTGAAAAAGCGGACCGGCTCAAAGGCTTCGAGCTTAAAGGCAACGATTATATTCCGAAGCCGTTTTACCCGGAGGAGCTTGTGGCCAAAATCAATGAACGGTTCGAAAGTCTGACGGTGCGTTCGGAGAAGGAATATCAGGTTGGACAAGCGATATTCCGTCCTAACCTTTCGTCGCTCACCGTTGGCGACGAGACCCATTCGCTACCCGTGCGCCAATGCGAGATTCTCCAGATGCTTGCCGAGAACGAAGGCTCGCTTGTTGAGCGTGATCTGATCCTCGAGAAAGTGTGGGGCGACGCCAGCTATGCCAATTCTCTCGCGCTCAATGTTCAGATCACATATCTGAGGCGCGCCATAGCCTCGACGGGCGCCGTCATTACCTCTCTGAAAAAACGGGGATATATCCTCTCCTGTCACTGAAAAAACTCCATAATCACTAAATTATTTGGAGTTCTGACGCTTTCGGCGTAACTTTGCACCGCCGAATCGAAAATGCGAATCGCATTTGGGCCGCCCGCAAGCGGCCAAGCGAAGAGTTTTGTAATCCTCATCGGAGGGCATCTGACAATGCCGGATAAGATGACCGGGTAAAACCAGTTGACTTGTTCGGCAGAATTTATATGTTGTAAAATATATCTTGTATGAATCGTGACAGAATTGATTTCGGCAAAGAGAAAATAGGGCCGCTTTTCAGAGCCATTTTCATCCCTACCCTGATAGGAATGATTTTCAACACGGCCCTTACGGTCATTGACGGTATTTTCGTGGGCCAAGGCGTGGGAGCCGACGGCATAGCGGCGGTCAACATTGTGGCGCCGGTGTTCATGGTGTGCACAGGCATAGGCCTCATGCTCGGCATCGGATCGTCGGTTGTTGCCAGTATCCGTCTGGCTTCCGACAATGTCAAAGCGGCCAGAATCATCATGACGCAGGCTTTTATCGTAGGCACGATAGTGTTGGGGGCGATATGTCTGGCTTTTCTCCTGTTCCCCAAAGGAGTAGTCTATGCGTTGGGGTGCAGTCAGCGTCTGGAGGATTACGCAATGGATTATCTGCTCTGGCTGCTTCCGGGACTCGTGTTTCTTTATTTCGAATGCGTCGGCATGATGCTCATCAGGCTTGACGGATCACCGCGTTTCGCCATGTGGATACAGGTAACCGCCGCCGTTGTAAACATCATACTTGACTGGTATATGATCTTTCCGCTCGGAATGGGCGTCAAAGGTGCTGCTATGGCTACATCCATAGCATGCATGATCGGAGGGCTTATGGTTCTCGGCTATTTCTTCAGATTCCATAAGGTCCTCTCTTTCTATCGCCTCAAGGTTTCGGCAAAATCTTTCATGCTCACTGTGCGCAACACGTGGTACATGGTCAAGATAGGATTCGCCACTTTCCTGACCGAGCTGGCCATGAGCGTAATGATGCTGACGGGAAACTACATGTTCATGTCGATGCTTCACGAAGACGGGGTGGCGGCTTTCGCTGTGGCCTGCTATCTTTTCCCGCTTGTCTTCTCGATCAGCAACGCCGTGGCACAATCGGCCCAGCCGATAATCAGTTTCAACTACGGGGCACGCTATATGGACCGAGTCAGGAAGACTCTGCGCCTATCGGTGATGACAGCCATTGTCTGCGGAGCGTTGATCACCTTCGGCCTTTGGATGGGCGAGGGAACTGTGACCTCACTCTTTCTGTCGCCTGATTCCGAAGCCTACCTTCTTGCAAAACAGGGATTGCCGCTCTATGCTGTTTGCGCCGTGTTCTTCGCTATCAACATAGCGATGATCGGTTATTACCAGAGTATCGAGAAAGCTCTGCCCTCCACGGTCTATACGCTTCTGCGTGGAATAGTGCTGCTCGTGCCTATATTCATACTGCTGCCGCACATCATAGGTGTCCCCGGACTCTGGCTCGCCATTCCCGTGGCCGAGATGCTGACATCCGTTATAATCATCACCATCTATCTTCTGCCATCCCGCAGTCACTGACACGCGGACGTGGAGCTGCGGTTATTCCTCCGGAAGAATCTTGACGTTGCCGCCGGCATTGATGCGGTAGCGCGCCGACGTCCCGGTATTTTCGTCCGTTACCCGGAATACATAATCTTCAGCCGATCTGTCTGTATCATCGGAATTCTCGTGTGCAGATAAAATAGCGGCTGTGACGTTGTGGAATCCTGATCCGTTGTATATGGCTATGAGTTTCCCTTCGTCGTAAATCTCTACTTTCACCCTGTCGTCGAGCTGTAGTCTGTTTGTTTCCATCTTATATCTGTTTAGAGGTTGCGATACTTACGAAGTAACATTTTCATGCCTCGAAAAGATTAGAATTTTGTAACTTTGTATGACGAAATAAAGAACACAGGATGCAAATAACACAATCGTTTTCACTCAAGGATAGGATAGTAGAATTTGTCTGGCAGCACGTACTTTTGATCACATCGATGTTTCTCATGACTCTGGGAGTAGCCCTCTGCGTACGTTCCAATCTTGGCAGCGGCGTTATCTCGGCCATACCCATGTCGTTCTCCCTCGCCGGGAAAGAGGGAATTGCCCCGGGATGGACTATCGGCGGTTACACCAACATAATGAACGTGATTCTTGTGACCGCTCAGATTATCATCCTTCGCCGGCGCTTCGAGATGGTGCAGCTTTTCCAGCTGGCTGTCGGATTTATTTTCGGAGCGATGCTTGACATCAACATGTGGCTGACATCGGTGTTCAGCTACGACACGGTTTTCAACCAGATAGTCGCGCAGTTCATCGGAGCAACTGTGCTCGGGGTGGCAGTTGCGGCGGAGATTCGCTGCGGATCGGTGACTATGCCGGGCGAAGGAATTCAGGTTGCCATCAGCCGTGTGACGGGGCGTCCGTTCCCCATGGTCAAGATAATGGTCGATACGACGCTCGTAATCCTCGCTGTCATCAGCGGATATTGTTTCTTCGGTTCATGGCCCTGGACAGTCGTGGGTCCCGGAACGCTTTTCGCCATGTTCTACGTCGGCTACGTGGTGCGCCTCGTCAATCCCCACATGGGTTGGTTTGACCGACTGCTGGCATTCCGCCCCGGATTCCGACGTTACATCTACGGACTCGCCCGATTCATCTATCCCCGCAAATAAAAAAGTGTGACCGAAACTCTCTCCGGCCAGACTTTCTTTTCAGTAACAGGACACTTACGGCTGCGGTGTCGAGAAGGCATAGACGTTGCCGCCGAAGTCGGTAGCAACAAGAACGTTACCTGAAGCGGCGTCGAAGTGGCATCGACGCTGAAGGGCATCTCCCTGCGGGTGATTATCCGGCCGCTCTTCCCGTCGATGATGAATACGGATCTGTCGGATATGATGTAGATGAGTCCGTCGTGAAGCGCTGCTGACGCGCCGCGGTTGCTCAACCCATGATCGCTGCGGCTCCAAAGCTTTCTTCCGGTTTTGGCATCATTGGCATATAGGGCTCCCCATTGTGTTCCACCTACAACTATATCGTCGTCGGCTGCAAGAGTCATCGTGGCGCCTTCATTCTGACGCCACTCCTTGTTGCGCCAGTCGAGCTTTCCTGTGGAGGATGCGTAGCAGGAAAGCCCCTGCCCGTTCCGGCAAACACGCGGCCGTCGGCGGCTGTCAGACCTTCGATCAGACAAGGCAGAGCGCGAACCGGAAGTCTGTCGCGCCATGCGAGCGTGCCGTTGTCGGCATTGAGGGCGTAGAGATTTCCGAAGACGTCCTGCGCGAAAATGAGGCCGGAGTCGTATGCGATGCTGTTCTTGACGGAGCCTTCGGTCGGATAGCGCCAGAGTTCATTGCCGGTTTTTCCGTCGAGACAAACGACTGCACTTTCTCCTACGGCATTCTCATCGACCGTCGCCACATAGATTTTGCCGCTATGAATGACAGGAGAAGCCATGTAAAGATTGCCCCCGACGTTGGCCGTCCATGCAAGCGACAGGGTGGAATCTACGGGCAGTGTCAGATCGGCGCCGTTGTGCGCCGCATTTCCCCCGAGTGTTGTCCAGTCCTGACCATATTCTATCCGGAACGCCGCAGGATTGTAGGTAAACTCGCTCTTAGCTGTCGATTTTCTGCCATCATTGTAGGTCACGGTGACACCGATCTCGCATTTTCCGCCGGTTTCAGCTTTTACAGGAAGAGAAGCGGTCCACGTCCAGTCGGTCTGACGCGAGAGTCGGGCATTCTTTACGATAAGCCGTCCATCGCGGTAAATCGAATACGTAACGCTTTTAACAGGAGATACAGATGAATAGGCATTGACGGCAATACGACGTGAAGCTGTCAGGCCTACAGGCGAAGCTATCGTCACCTTATCGTTCATGTAGCTGTAACGGATGTCCGATTTCACTGAGCCGTTGCGGTCAACTGTAAAGACGCGGTAGGCGCTCTACCCTTTACCCACAAATGGGGGAGCCGAAAGCGTCAGCTGTTTGTTATAACTGAACACACTAACTTTGATGAGCATGAAAAGTCCAAGCATTTTTGGGGACAAGCGTCTTGACAAGGATTATCTCAATCTGATACAGGAGATGTCGGCTTCCGGTTCTTCGGTGATTAATAGAGCGTGCAAAAAATCATCCGACAAAAAAGCCGCCTATAGATTCATAAACAATGAAAATGTCACGGTCCGCAGGATTGCTGACGATCTTGTCAGTCAAGCAGTTACTAATGTGAGACAAAACGGGTTCGAGGAAGTTCTTGTAGTGCAGGACACAATGGAAACGGTCAGGGACAGTGTGGTCAGGCGACTTCAGAAAAAAGGCCGTACGGTTCTTGAATGTGCTAAGACAAACAAGGGAATGCGCACTCATTCGGCTCTTGTTCTTGATGCGCGGACCGGTGTTCCTGCAGGATTTGGTTATCTTCAGATATGGGGCAGAGTGCCCAAACCGCTTGCAGAAGTTAAGGAAGAGGACATCAGAAGTGACCGCAAACGCCAGCCTTCCTACTATATCACTGATCCGGAAACAGGCGAAACACGTTACAAATACTTCATACCCGTCACCGAACGTGACTCCGAATCATCCCGCTGGATAGATTCGGCAAAGACTGTCAGAGGCGAACTCCCGGATGATGTCCATATAATAATGGTACAGGACAGGGAGGGTGACATGTACCCTCTCTTGACCCTCCCTTCACAACTGAAAAATACAGATATAATTGTAAGAGCGTCAAAAAGGCGAAAGGTAATGCTGACTGAGGGAAAGGAGCAGGACATCTTCGAATATACCGAATCAGCAAAAGTGACGCATTCCTATAGGATTAAAGTAGGCAAGGGGCCCCGTAAAAAAGGTCGTGATGCAGACGTGGAGCTTCGTTATGGTAAAATGAGAATCAGACGTCCGCATAGCCCGATTTATCCTGAAAAATGGGTGGATCTTTACTTCGTCAGGGTCTCTGAAAACAAGAATACAAGATCCGATAAAGATACGATTGACTGGCTGTTGCTGACATCTATGCCGGTGGAATCAGTCGATGACGCCCTCAAGACTGTCACATATTACCGTCGTCGTTGGTTTATCGAGGACTTTCACAGACTGCTCAAGAAAAAAGGTTTCGGGATAGAAGATATACAGGTGGAAAGCCCCCATGCTTTTGAAGTGAATCTCGCCGTATGTATCAAAAGTGCCTATGAAGTGGCACTTGTCAAAAAGGGATTTGACAGTGAGGACGAGAGGGTTCCTGCCACAATGGCTTTCACCCCGTTGGAGTTACAGATAGTATCACGGCTGAATGATGAATATAATACTCCCAAGAAAATTTATCGCAATCCATACGAAAAAGGCTCCCTGGCATGGGCTGCATGGACTGTGGCCTGCGAGGGCGGTTGGAGTGCAATGCCTTCGCAATCAAAGCCCGGGATAATAACATTCAAACGAGGCATTGACCGAATTGAAAATATTTACATGTATCTACGCGATGCCCAACAGGCGCCTATTTGTGGGTAAAGGGTAGCGGTAGGCGCTCGTCGAATGGTCAATTCCGCCCTTGTCGAGAGTCGATGTGCAGACTGTCATCACGTCGCCCTGACGGCGGATTATGTTATTATGCCAGTGGCCGTAGATATTCGCCTTGAGATTATGGTCGTTCAGATTTACACTCTTGTTCTTTCCTCCATATACAAATTCAGGGGTATATGAGAGTATATCATGATAGAAAACGATTACGGGGGTGCCGGGTTTCACATGTGCCAGATCATTCTCAAGCCATGCTGCGACACCATCTTTCGTGTATCCGGGCTTATGGTCGCCGCCCGCCATAGGGGTTACCACATAATGCGTACCGGCCACGTCAAAGGAATAATAACTCGGACCGTAAATGCTTTCGAAAAGTTCCTCGCCGTATTTCCCTTTCACAAGATCATGATTACCTATGCAATAGAAAACCGGTACACCGGCAGTCTTCGCATTGAGCAAGCCGATGTGTTCCTTCAGTCCTTTTTCATAACAGATATCTCCGGTATGAATCACGAACGATATTGGCTCCGATGTTGAATAATCGTGAATGTTCTTCACCCAGAGCTCATTCCCTGTGGTATTGAAGATTTCAGTGTCCGTCAGATGTATGAACCGATGGGAACCGTCCTTGGAAATACGAGGGTTATAAGGTATCAGACCGAAAGAATAAGCTGAATCATTATTATCGATTTTACGCCAATGACCGTTGTCGGTCATAAAACCTGAAGGAGTCGTAATGTATATGAATCTTTCTCCCTAATGGCCTGGAAGAATAAAATTGCCGTTCCGGTCTGTTTCCACTACATTATGACCACACCCTTCAAAGGAAGCTCTCCCCGATCCATCACGCCGTTAGCGTTGGAATCCGCGAAAACTATGCCCTTATGCTCTACTGCAGCCGACAAAGTAACAGCAAGAGCCACAAAAGAAAGCACTGATTTCAACATTGCCTATTATGAGATAATGAATTACAAAGTTAATCATTTACACATAAATATCCCCAATTTAATCATTCATCTTTCGCGGATCATTCCTGAAATTTTATTATGGGGCCATAAAATTTTCATATCGGACTCACGTTAATTATTTTAGGACAAACTTGAAAGAGTTGCCGAAGTCGTGTGAGACGTAAATGTTGGACTTGTTATGTGGAATACAAGCCCAACACCTTAGCCTAAAAATCTTAATCCGGTCAAGACTTATTTTAACGAATCAAAAATGTTTGAATATCTATTTCTTTTTTGGCGCTTTGTGAAATTTCAGCTGGACATGAAACATCACATATCGTGGAAGAACATTTGTATAGGTTTCGGTTCTTGCTTGTGCGTTCACGCTGTAAAACACATTGTTCAGATTATGCAGTATGTCGAAGCCATCAACCATGAATGTCAACTGACCGTTCAGTATTGTATAGGTTGCCCGAGCGTTCCATACAAAATTTGTTTTGTTGAGTGACAAATCTGAATAGCCTCTTCTTGTGTAAACGGTAAAGTCTGTTGACAGTCCAAAGCCGAGTGGAAGTGAGAAATCGCCTCTAATCCCATAGCGAAAATCCTTGGCCATGAAATTCTTGAAATTGGTCTGCTTGCTTGAAAAGTGACTAAGCCGGCCTTCACCATTGAGCGTAATCTTATTTTTAGCGAATGTATAGGAGAGCTCTAAATTTTCACTAAATAATACATTCCCAACTTTATTTTTCATTGGGGATGATGTGTCCTCGCTGATAAAATCCGCACTGCGACGGTAGTCAAAGGTCGTTGTGTTCCCAAATCTGAACCGCTCCATTGAACCGAAGCCAAATGAAAAATATTGTGACAGACCCAACATGTAATTTCCATTGACATTATACATTTTACCGGTTTTTACTCCGGTTGATGGGTCGTATCCATATCCATACGCAATCGCATCTTGCAAAATTGTAGCATAAAGTCTATAGCTCTGATACTTTTTAGAATCCTTTCTATATCTAATACTGAAATTATGAACCTTTTCGTCACTCAACTCAGGATTGCCGAGACGAACATTCAGGGGGTCAAGGGCGTTCTTGAATTCTACCATATCCACAAGATCCGGTGAAGACACTTTCCTGCTATATGTGAAATAAAACCGATGAACTCTTCCCAAATAATTGAAATCAAAAGACGCATTGCCAATATATGTCTTATTTCTTGAGAAGAACGTATTTATATTCCCTCGAACATAGTGGATATGCTGATTCCTGTAAACGATAGGCAGATTAAGCGAGAAGTATAGTTTCCCCTTAGGCGACCATGTCCATTTGAAGTTGATGGAATGATAGTTTTCCCTCTTGTTGCTGTCAAAACTGTTGTCGGGATCCAAAGAGGCATCATATTCCATTTTTGAAGGCAACCAACCCAACGGTCGATTATCGCCGGCAGAATTATACAGATTATCCAAGCGGTATAAGTCAGAAACTTCATGAGAATATTTGTATTCATATTCATACCTCGAGTCAAGAAACATTCCGGGTCTAATTGCCCATATATAGCCGACAGAGCCTTTCCCAGACCAGTGATAGTTGGGAGTATTGTCGAAATATCGGTCAAAATAGTCGGATGGCGTCGGTGTGCTACCGAAATTGAGAATATATCTTTGAAATTTGTCATAATGATGACGACTGTAATTTCCTGAGACGAGGTACGCAATCGCGTCAACATCATTGTGCATCTTGACTTTCCCGTTAACAGATATATTCGCATCCATACTGTGCCCAAGCCTTTTATTATCATCCAGGCTTCTGTTGAGTATTGAGTTAAGCACCTCAGGGGAAGCTCCGTCGTAGATATTGTCAATGACCTCCTTTCCCAAATCATTCCATTCTTTTGAAAATACGGCAGAAGAAAGACTGGAAAAGTCATTATTTTTCAGATACCTGAAGCCTGGATTAACCTTTAAATTCCATTTCGTCCTCTGGATTTCAAGTGAATGAGAGGTTGTCAATGACAGGGATTTGTTCCTCGACCGGTTGTAGGAGTATCCGTAAGTATCACCTCCTGACAGGAAGTTTGTGATAAAGACACTCCGATTGTCTGTTACAGTCTGATGAGTGGCCATGACGTCTCCTGAAATAGATATATCTTTGTACGGTATCTTTGCCCAGTAGTCAAGACCTCCTTGGAATGTCTTAAAATCGCCCGACTGCATGGAACCGGGATTGAAGTCGGTGTCCTGCCCAGGTTTACGGTTGTCACTTAGATTATTGGCATTGCCATATAGAGATAGTCGTGCAATATCAGAATACCAAAGCCCAAACAAACGGCCGAGATATCTGTCGCTTGTGCCGTAGCCTGCTTCAATATTTGTGAGCAGTCCCTGATTATATTCCTTTTTTAGCCGAACATCCATGGAAAGATGTCTTTCTCCGAAATCTTTACCCATGATTTTGTCCATTTCGTCCTGCCGTTCGTAAACAGCGATATTCTTTACTGTGTAAGTTCCCAGATTATCAAGCATCATCTGATGATTCCCCTTAAAGAAATCCTGCCCGTTTAGCAGTAAATTCTCAACATACTTGCCATTTACATAAATCTTACCTCCATCTTTGAGTTCAACTCCGGGCATCTGTCGTATAAGAGCGTCGAGCATACTGCCCTCAGCAAGCACAAACGCATCCGCATTATAAATGATAGTGTCGCCTTTGTTATAAAATATGACTTTGGATGCTTTTACAACTATTTCGTCAAGCATCTTAGCCTTTCTTTTCATGTAGATCTTACCAAGATTCATGTTGTCAACCCTATCGGAAATTGACGCAGGATCTATGTTGAGATACAATGGCTCGTAGTTTTCACGGGTAAATTCCAAAATGTATTTCTTGTTTCTGTCAACTTCCGGAAAAATGAATATAGACTTCCGTATAAACTGCCCTTTTACTGGTCCATCGTATTCGCCATCTGCTTCCGCATGAACTAATTCCGTGCTATCTTGCGCGTTCAGCAGGCGGACATTGACGACAAACAATTGCGTGTCTGAAGCTCTGTCATATAAATGTCCTCGCAAGGTTATTTTATTACTTGCAAGAGTAGTGGTTGACAGGCTATAAATTAAGGCTGTGAGAAATATACGAAATATTGTATTCATGTCACATAGGGGTAATGGTTGGTTATCAATTTTTAGTTATTTGAAAACGAGTCAATAAGTTCTGAAATAGTGTTCTCGTGAATTTTACCGGAAAGAATTATAAGCATGGTTTTCTTACCCGTTGCTTTATAAAACATCAATATTGTCCTGTAATAAGACGTATCATTATGTATGGGGAATCCGTATATGACAACTTCGCTGGTATCATCCCTCTGCGACATAAGCAATTCCGCATAATTAAACTCGGACGTGTCGTAGATGTAAGTATCTATAAGTTTTTTGCCCGCTGCTTCCGCTTCCGCGCTCCCAAGTTGAAACACTCTGACGGATTCCAATCCTCCTTTATTGACAAGTACAGACAGAGGACTTTCCGCTTTCCCCTTAGGGAGCTTTTGAAGCATGGATTTTGTGAGATAAGTAACGCTCACATTTGGGAGCGAGGAAATATAAGCCATGATTTCAGTTCTGTTTTTTTTAAGTGACATGTTTCCATTACCGGGTATGTTCTGCGCAGACACACTGCCTCCCAATAATAATGCAATTGCGAAAACCACTGTAATAAATTGTTTCATATCGTTAATTGTTAATATCCGTAGTATGATTTGTCTGTATATTCTCTAAAGATTTAGCAACCTCATTTTGAGCCTCGTGGATAGTTGATAATAAATCCAACAACGATTCATCTACTATCTTTGCGGCTTTATCAATTTCCTCGTCACTCATTTCCGGAACGGCATATTCCTCCATGCTTTTTAATGGAACTGCCTTATCTGCCGATTTAGTTTCTATAGATTCAGATATTTTCTCAAATTCTGAAGCAGTCCCTGCAGTCGGCAATGCATCAGGTAACGGTTCTTTATGTCCGCCAGCGCTTTCCGCGATGTATTCTGAGTCCGACAAATCTTTATTATTAATGAGTTTAAGCATTCCGATGGTTATGCAGATTATCAACACGGCTGCAGCGGCGCCGGATAATAACATAATTAATGTATTATGTGACTTTCTGAATCTCTTGTCAATTGCTTCATCGAGCATCTTTTCCAAACCGTCGGGCATTACAGGCTCGTATGAATCCACAGTTAACAACATTCTGCACTCATTTTCAAGTTCAGGAGGCAAATTTTTTGCCTCTCTCATCGTTGAAAGCAATATCTCATAATCATCAGGCGAAATATCCCCTGAGTAGTAACTTTCAAGCAATAATTTAATTTTATCCGGCGTCATATCATGTTTTTTAGATCAATACTTTTATTTTTTTCGGACTCTGCTTAGAATCACACGCACGTTTCCTTGTGTAATGCCAAGCATATTGGCAATTTCGGTGTTTGAAAAACCGCCGAAAGCACTCAGCTGAAATACCATCTTCTGATCATCAGGCAAACGTTCGAGTACCCTTGTTATGCTATTTGATATGTCACTGTACTCAATAGTGTTATGCGCATTTTCATTGGATTCTATATCTTTAAGTTCATTAATGTCGATATATACTTTCCGGTCTCGTATGATATTAAGGCATGTATTGCGCACAACGCTAAGGCAATACTGTTTTATATTTGATATATATTCAAGGTGATTCCGTTTTTCAAAAAGTTTCAGAACAGCATCATGCACTGCATCTGCGGCCTCATCGTCATTTCTCAAAACGGAGACCGCGACTCGATACATGAGCCTGTAATGAGGTTGTATTTTAGCCTTAAACTCGTCGTTATTCATGCTTATTAAATAATCTCATACTTCTAAGACACATAAGTACCATAAACGTTACAAAAATAATAAGCATCTGATGACATTGTCGATGCACTAGTAAGAATAGCTAAAGGAAAACATGGCGAAAATAGCCCTCTCATGCCGTATATAACATCGGAAATTCAAAACCGGTATTTCCTCCTCGATTTAATCAGAATTATAGAAAAACGGCAGGAAAATCGGCAAATCTGCAGCTCGTTGAAATGCAGCCGAACGAGTGCTTTCAACGCATGCAGATATCACTCCTTAAAGCGGAATTCGGCTTCGGGGCAACCATCCCGGTTGAAGAGGGAGTATAACGCTTCTTCGATCTCATCTCTCACTGAAACCAATCAGCCCGATCAGTCAGATCGGGCTGATACAAAAAAAGACTCCGCGAAAGATTTCGCAGAGTCTTCTTCGTTGAAGGGGCGGTTACCTACTTTCCCACTTTCGCAGTATCATCGGCGTGGTGAGGTTTAACTTCTCTGTTCGGAATGGGAAGAGGTGGAGCCCTCACGCTATCACCACCTTAGTGCGTTTCAGTCGGGCCGCTCTATTCATCGGCTTTCATTCGCCGACTATCTGGCGTCCCGCCGTATAAGGTCGAGAGCACTGACCGGAAGAAAGGATCTTTTCTTTCCGAGTTGTTTTTCGAGTCTATCTCTACGGCGATGCGGTCGCCTTCTTAAAAAGGTTTAGTCCGCTCTCTTTAGCGATGGCCGTGATGCGTCGTTTATCACGGTCTTCTTCTTTTATTGGGGGACTTGCGTCCCGGAAAGGGTTCGGGTGATTAGTTTCGCTCGGCTTTAGACGTTACCGTCCCTGCACCTGCGACCTATCTACGTCATCGTCTCTGACGACCCTATATGGAGATCTTATCTTGAGGGGGGCTTCGTGCTTAGATGCTTTCAGCACTTATCCTGGCCAGACGCGGCTACCCGGCGGTGCACCTGGCGGTACAACCGGCTCACCGGTGGTCTGTCCGACACGGTCCTCTCGTACTAGTGTCGGGGCCTCGCAAATCTCCTGCGCCCACAACAGATAGGGACCGAACTGTCTCACGACGTTCTGAACCCAGCTCGCG
>OFFC01000073.1_pt1 | contig 86402 bp, 91 predicted proteins | sample 1521271 | NCBI WGS metagenome assembly OFFC01 (sample SAMEA3504123, study PRJEB24116) | mouse gut metagenome | biome: mouse gut; feature: mouse-associated habitat; material: faeces | place: Denmark | collected 2011 | reverse complement strand
CTTCCAGAATCCGGATCGTGCCGTCTTCCCGGATTTCGATAGGCTTGTTGCCGTTTTCGGCGATGTATTCATTCAGTGTCATTCCTGCTCCTCTTCCGCCATCCTCACAGCTTGTCGGCATCGTTCGACAAGTATTTCCGCCTCATCCAGGTATCCATTGGATGCCATTTTGTAAATCACGTTCACACACAGCCAAGCCAGTGCATTCAGGTTCGGCGCGTCTCCTTCGAGTGATTTCAGAGTCCCGTCAGGGTTGAATTTTGCAACAAGTTCGTTCTTCATTTCCCCTCGTCCTCCAATTCCGTTCGCTCCTGGTGTCTTCTATTGGAATCCCATCATCCTGTCCATCGTTCTGCGTCCTTCTGCGCCGGTTGGGCGTTCAGAGCTTCCAGAATTTCGTCCAGGCTGAAGGAGCGCAGGCTCCCGTCATGTTTCCTCATGTTCGGCACAGCCACGAAGGGAATCGGCTCGTCGTTGCCGAGTTCTCCTTCCTGCACCGTTCCGCTGCTCAGATTCCGTTTCAGGAATTCCATTTCGTCTTTTGTCAGCATTCAATCTCCCTTCTCGTCTTTGCCATTTACATCTCCGAGATTCTTGTTGATGATTTTACGTTCGTTTTTTGTCAGCAACCAATCACAATCCGTATCCAGAATCGCCAGCAGGATATTAATTGCCAAATTTTCTCGCTTTTCGTTTCCTTCGGTCGCACAGGCCTTCTGTTTGATGCGCTTGGTCCGGAGGATGTGCCCCGCGTTTCGCAGAATCTTCTCTGCCTGGTCCACCTTTTCAATTTCTTCGTCCAGAGTCATTATTCATCCTCCAATTCCATTCGCAGATACTCCATAGCCTTGTGCAGGTCGCTGTCCCTGCTTTCTCCGGCTTTTCAGCCTGCACGTGCGATGTGCTTGATGACATTGCCCAGACAGAATCCCAGGTCCCACTCTTATCATTTAACCAATTTATGCAAGTTGCACTTCTTCCAGTTTCAAGTAGTAGACAAGTCCGGCCCGTGTCCTGACTGTAAGTGGATGGAGTGCGTCGATGTCGACGTTTGTGATGACTCCTCGTGCTGGCACCGGCATGCAGGTGATGAGACCCGGCTTGAGGATCCTGACGGGGATTCCGATTTCGTACTCATCGGGAACGCTGCGGCGAAGGTTCTGGCGCGCCTGAATCTCCAGCTCGTGTCTTGCTTTCTCCAGCGCGTCGCCAGTGAGCCTGCCATCGACGAAATGCAGGCTTTTGCAATCCCTTTTCAGCAGAATGGATTTTCTGACCATTTCGCTCGTTTTTAGACCAATGACCTTGGCCGCCTCATTTGGAGTCGCGTACACCTCGCCTGTCTCAAGGCAGGTCACAGGACCCCATTTCCGGTGTTTTGCCTGTATCACTCTCATGGCCGACCTCAGTATCCATGGTCCTGCCGCTGGTGATTGATCTTGTTCTTCGCCAGATAAGCCTGGTACACATCCTTGAAATCCAGCTTGAGGTTGCGCATCAACCACATGAGCTGACTGACTGGCGGATAGTTGTTCCACTCACTCAGGCGCAGCATCATCGGCTGGAAGGCGGAAACGACACGCCGTGTCTCAGTGGCGGCAATGGGGTTTTCGTACTCGCTGAACGCGATCGCGGTGAACTTCGACAGCGGCAGCCCGGTCACCTCGTGATGGGCAAGCTGCCAGCTGAGGACGAAGTGCAGGACATCCACGAATTCCTCCATCACCTTCTTGTCGTCCACCGGCGTCTGCGTCTTCTTCCACCAGCACCAGTTGGCCTTGAGTTCGTGGTTCAACTCTCCCAGTTCGTCAAGGATAGCTGAGACGTACCGGTTGCCTTCCAGCAGGTCTTTGTAGGTGATGCCATTGCCCTGGACGATGCGTTCATCCAGTTTTGCCTGCAGCTTGAGCATCTTGCGCCACCGGGTGACGAATGCCTTGCGCTCCATGAGTTCCGTCATGCTGCCACCTCCGCATTCAACCATTTGGCGATCTCTTCCGGGTCCGGCGCGGCTGAGGATCCGTAACTGGGGCAGGCCCCGCTCTGGAAGACAGGGCAGGTGTCACAGTCGTCGAATGCAGCTACGCATCCTGATTCCAGATAGGTCAGCAGCGTCATTTCCTGGACTCCGTGAGGTCCGTCTGCTGCATTTGCCAGTGCGGCGGAGATTTCCGCTGCGTATTTTTCGTGATTTTTCATTTCCGTTTCCCTTTCCGTGCCTTGTGGATCCTGTCCCAGGCTTCGATTCCTTCCCACACCTGCGGCATCCCGCAGCTGCAGAGTGCCTGTCCCAGATGGAGCTGCCGGTTACAGTCGGCGCATCGGTAGACTTTCACAAACCGGCCGCCCAGCAGTGTGGCCTTGTCGTCCCACTCCATGGAGACCTTCGGCTTCATGATTTCAGGCATTATTTCCACCCCGCTTTGTGCAAGTTTTCGTAGGCCTCTTTGAGGTCTTTTCTCATCCTTCTGAGCTTGGTTTCGAGGTCTGAGACACGGTATTTCTGGCCGTATTCCTTTGCTTCGTTCAGCTCCCGATGGACCGCTCTCATGGCTGCCCGCTGCTGCAAAATCATGGGGTGTTCGTCAGCGATTTTGATTGTTTCCATGTCTGTTTTTCCCTCTCTCAAAACGGCAGGTCGTCAGCTTCCAGCGCCAGCGTTTCATCCGGGCTGTAGGGGTTGTCGTGACTGGGTCTGACATTCCCGTCATATCCGAAGCCGCTCTGACGGCCATTTCCAGCCCCGTAGGAGCGATTCTGTGTCTGGACGGGTGAATATCCGGCGTAAGTGCTTTTCGGCCTGTCAGCGGGCTGTGTGCCGTTGTTCCTGCTGTCCAGCAGGTCCATGGATTCGACGATGACTTCTGTGATCTCAACATTCTGTCCCTGCTGGTTCTCGTAGCTGCGATTCTGCAGCCTGCCTGCTCCCTGATCTGCGGCAGCATCAGTTCAGCAGCTCCACTGTGACATGGATGCCTGGCCTTTCATCCCACGTCTTCATGCACACTTCGACGACCACCTGTGCATCGTCCTTCCAGAAACCCGCTGCTGTCATGGAGTCCTTGAGCAGTTTCTGCATGTTATCCGTATCTGGCCTGGTAGTCTTCCAGGTCCCGCAGTCTTTCTTCCGGCTTGCCTCAAAGACCCACTTGCATCGCAGCCTGACCGGACCCTCCAGCGGAGTCTCAGGAGCATAGGGCTTCACTCCCTCAAGCAGCCGCTTCCTTGCTGCCGCCACATGCGGCGGATCGTAGAACCGCACCCCATGAGATGTCCGCACAGCTTTGCGCATCTGACCGGTCGCCCTCGGCGGTCTGCCCGGTATCACGAAGCTGATCATCTCGCTCATACGCTGCCGCTCCATGTCCCTGATTCCGGATCGTAGGAAATCGCTGAATTGTCCTTGATTCTGTCCCATACCCAGTTACGGACATCTGGCTGATTCAGCAGCCACGCACAGGCTTCCGACTTCATGATGTCGAACGGCTCCCCCGGGATGCTGTGCCTGAGGGGTGGCATTCTTTTCGCAGCAGCTCTCATGGCATCTGCTACTTTGCCTGAGTGTTTTCTGCGGTTTGCACTTTTTAACTTTGTCATATCATTTCTTTCTTTTGCTCTTTCTGAGTGTGATTTTCCCGCGCTCGGCCCACCTGGCCCTTGGACTGTCTGGCGCCTCTGGCCAGCCAGTTAGGTCCTTGGGCCTTGGTGGGGTGGGACTGGGACTTTTTACCCCTTGTGGGTAGGAAAATCCCACCCACCCCCTGAACCTGGGATTTTCCGGATAATCCCACCCTGACGCTTTTGTGTAGTGGGACTGGGACTTTCCGGATAATCCTACCCATTCAGTCATCAACCTGTGACTGGGACTTTCCGGATAATCCCACCCTCGAAATCTTGCCGTTTTTGTCCTTCTCGTACCCTTCGGAGGTGTCCAGATACTGCCTGATTCGCTTTCTGCTGAGGCCTGTGGAGCTTTCGATGTCACCAATCTGTGCAAATCCGTCGGCTTCGATGGCTGCCTCCAGAGCCTCTTTTATCCGGGAATCCGTCTCCTCTTTCTTCTTCTGCTTGCCGTCCGCAGCCCTGGCGAAATTGTCTTTCTCAGCCTCTCCACGCAGTGCCTGGAACTCCTTTGAGCCGTCATATTCATGCTTCGGATACCGGAACCAGACATTAAATGGAGGTTTGCTTTCGAAGTTTCTGAGCGTCATTTCAACCCTCAGAGCAGTGGCTTTCATCCAGCTGTCATCCTTGTAATAGGCTGCCTTTTCCCGCCTGATCTTCTCCGGAACCCAGAGGAAATCCAGGTCTATCGCAGCATCTGCATCCCGGCCAATGACCCCGCTTCCGGAGCCTCTGTCCAGGGCTCTCTTGCCGAACTGTGAGCCTTTGGCGTGATGGTGGGCATAGGCCATGTTTGCCCCTGTCTGGGTGCACAGCCGGTCAAACTCCCTCATCAGCTCGTTGGTGTCCTTGGCGGCGTTTTCGTCGCCCAGATTCAGCTTGTAGATGGGGTCGAAGATATACAGGTCCGCGGGATTGGCGCTTGCCTTGTGCCGTCTGATGATGGTATCCACGATGGTTTTTGCACTCACCACCTGCCCCCGCAGATTCCAGACAGAGAGATTCTGGATGCCTTCTGTGCCCGATCTGACAGCCTTCCAGGTGTCGATGATGCGGTTTGCGGCGTTGGCTTTCGTCAGCTCAAAGGGATCCCCCCCGCGGATGCGGGGACAAGTCTAAATAACCCCTTTATGTAAAGGCCTTCTCCTGTTTACCACAGCCGATTTTCTTTAACTCACACAGTAAGCTGTGTACAGCCAGGCAATCGGCTAATCCTTCATGAGAAGGATGAGGCATCAGTCCTAAACAGTCAATCAGAGTATTTAGCCGGTAATTTTTGATCCCGGTTATTTTTTGCCTTGCCAGCTTAAGTGTATCGAAAACTCTGCAATTAGGAAACGGAACTCCTTCTTTTACACAAGCCTCTCTCAGAAATCCCAGATCAAAGTCTGCATTATGACAAACCAGCGGATTTGATCTAATAAAATTCAGTGATTCTTCTAAAGCCTGTTTTAATCCTATACCCTCGGCTTTTAGCCGATTATTCGTTATTCCGGTCAACTGTTCAATAAATGGCGATACTTCTCCACGAACTTGAATGAATCTCCGAAATTCTTCAGTAACGGCGTCATCGACAACCTTGATCAAGGCGATTTCAATAATCTGATCCTTGAGCGGATCCAGTCCAGTAGTTTCCAGGTCCAGAACAACATAGTTGCCTGGCAGTGATGATTGAATAGAACGGCCAGCCTTTTTCTGGCTTCCTGTTTTACAGCTCTCTTCCCACTTTTTTGAATCCGCCTTTTGAGCCTTGTTTGATTTTAATGGATGCTTCATTAATGTAATGCCATCAAAATCCGTTGGTTCCCAGGTCTCTCCAATTGTTTTAAAAGCAAAGTGGGTCTCGCTCCTCACGCCATAAACCATACAGGCTCTGCCTGAACCGATATTCTTTCCGATTCTTTCCCATAACCGGTCTCTGACTCTGGCAGAAACGTCACCCACATAAACGCCTGGAGCAATTTCAAAAAGCCACTTGGTCAAATCTCCTCTCAACGATGGCGTACAGACCGAAACAGTTACAACGATCATCAGCCTTCACGCTTTCCTTCTTTTCTCGGGAAATACTGAACGCCGGCTTCCGTACATCCGCGAATTCCGTCCCAAAGACAAAGAGTCCCCTCATCGTTTCCGCTGTCGGCGTCCTCATCTGTATCTGTCAACAGCCATTGCAGATCCTTGACTATGCGCTCTATGAGATGTGACTCGTAAAATTCGTCTCTCACGCGTTTTCGGGTTTCCCAGGCTATATTCTTTGTTCCGGTTCCCGCCAGTTCAAAGGCCAGAGGAATTGTATACTCAGCTTTATACAGATCTGCAATATCGTAGATAAATGACTTATCCAGCCCTACATGAATAAATCCAAGTCCAGGAGCCAGCCCTAAAGCTGCTACCACTGAATGAACCAACCCATACAAACAAGTATTGGCAACTGACAGAGCCTTGTTGACATCATCTGAGTTGTCGAAATCATCAGGTTTATAATTTCGTCCATTCCAGGGCACATGCCATTCCTCAGACAGCTTCTTGTAAAGTGACCGGACACGACTTCCTTCTTTCCCTCTGAGTTGCTGAAGCGTCAATCCCTCTACATCTTCACCCGGAAATCTCATGGAATACATTTTACGGACTACCTGAATATGAAGCCTTTGATTGCTAACCAGTTTGGCCTGCTTCTGCAGTAATGCGGAATTTGCCGAAAGCGGGCGACCGCCTGCATAAAACTTCGTTGCCGCTTCTCCTACCCAGATCACCGTCACCCCGGAATCAGCAATCAGCTCCATGGCTCTGTGAGAAACACGAGTACCCGGCCCGAGCATGAGTACCAGGAACGAATGCGAAGGAATCAGCACATATCCATTCTGGTCCTCTGCTCTCAAGGCATTGGATTCTCGGGAAACTGTACAGTGTTCCAGATAAAGAAACGTCCAGCGGTCACTGATTTTCGGAAGTTCCTGAAGTTCAGGGCGCAATGCACCTTTCGGTCCAGGGTCAGGCATGAGGAGTCACCACAGTGAGAAGCCCCATCCCATAAGCCTTTCCACGTCCAATCCCGTCAACAAGAGCTTTCTTAAAAAGTTCAGGATCTGTAACAGTCAGTACGCCCTCATAGGTAACTTGCGTAAGGGAGACTTTGCGTCTCTCTGCCTGCTTTTTAAACGTTACCCACCTGGAACCGACCACACCAAACTGGTCTGGTTTCAGGGAAAACCCATTGGCTTCCGCTTTTCTTTCCAGCCATTTCAGCTGCACAGTCGTGGAAATCTCTCCTTTGACCTTGCCACGGCCCTGAGGATCCTTTCTGTCTGCCGGGGAACTGAAAGTCGGATTGGCTGTCAGCCTGAAATTCCAGACACTTCCCTGCGTAATACGTTCCAGCAGTGGATCGTAGTTCTTCTGCTGAGGAGATTCACCGGGATAGCCGAACTGATTGGCCAGAAGCTGACTGTCCACAGTACTTGGGCTGAGAATCATCAAATACTTTTTTCCTCTTAACTCATCAATTCGCCAGAGGATTCTTTCGCCTTCAACGCTCCGGCTTTTTTCAATAGCGCCATGGAAACGATTTGGATTGGAAAGAGCCATGATCGTTGCCCGTTTCGTGGGATCCAGCTCAATTCTTGTCAATATCATGTAAATCCTCCAATTCTGCCATAGCATCGTGCTCAAAGTCCGGATAGTCTCTTTTTTTTGCGTTTTCACCTTCAAAACAGGGAGCAGGATATTCTGACACGATTCTGGACTCGTATTTTCTATGCCGAATGTCGTAAGAAACTGGTTCATCCATGATCCGTCGTGCAAGTTTTCCTGTCGTCCCTTCCAGGATAATCGTTCTGTCATGCCTGTCAGGAGAACCTGTACCTTGCCATGGACATTCTTCCAAAGCCTGTTTCAGACTGCAGTCGACGATTCCCAGATCCATCGGCAGGGAGGGGGGACAGGACCTTCTGCCAAGGAACAGAGGATATTCAGGAGACTTAACTGCCTGCTGGAGTTCTTCCAGAAACTGTCTGTTCTCCGAGGATATGCCGGCGACAAATACAGCATCACTAAGATAGTAACGGTTAGTAATATAAGATGTCTTCTCGTCTTTTCTGGCAGTATGAAAATCATTCATCAATACCCCTGGCTGATCAATTCGAATGCCGAATTTCAGTTTTGCGAGATCTGAGACATCTGCATCGCGTCTTCTTCCAAGGGCTGCAGCCAGCAGACCAAGAACACCGCTTTTGGTAGGATAGAATTCTGTTCGTCTGACCTCAAACCGGCTGTCTGTTCCCCAGCTCTGCAGCGGGCCGGCCAGCCGCAAAAGCAGAGTAAACATTATTCTTCTCCTGTCGGAAGCAGATCCTTCACAACAGTTTCAAGTTCATCCAGGACTTGATCAAACGGTTTGGAATCACCCAGCTTCTCCAGCCCTTCTCCGGATACAAACGCAGCAAACGGTTCTTTCACAAACTGCTTGTAGGTTTTTTCGGCATATTCTTCCAGACGGGTTTCCGATTCGTGTTCAAATCCATTGGATGTTGCCGGAACAGGTTTTTCAAAAGCCCCCACCATGGAAACAGGCTGGTCTTCACGAACAGCAACATAAACAGCACAGGGAAGGGTGTTGTTGGCATAGGAGTTCTGCTTTCCCGTAGGCATGCTTTTTACAAAGGCTTCCACAAATGCTTTGACTGCTTCAGGCGTCTCCAGACCCAGGCTGCGGTACAGTTCCATGACATTGACAGTCGCATACCGGTACAGAGTTCCTGAGTTGTATTCATTGACACCAATGTGACCTGCTCCTGCATTGTCTTCAGGTGACATGTCATCTACCGCCGTGAAATAGTCATATTCATTTTTCACATTATGTGTAGAAATGGCATGTGCCACCTGAGCGCTTGCATCATAATTCAGGCTGGGATCGCTGGCGACCATGCGGCCAAAGAGAGCCATATCGACAGAGGGGTTTGCTGCCAGAGCAGCCTTGTATTTTTTCTTATCACTCTCGCCATTTACCGAAAGATCCGCAAGTGCAGCTGCCTGGCGGCGGCTCATGAACATCAGGGCATCTGTCCCTTTGTCTGCTGACTTGATTTTCAGCCCTGCATTCACCAATGCCTTCTCTGCATCTTTCTCTGCCTGTTCAGGAGACATTGTGTCCTTAAGTTTCAAAATTTCTTCTTTCACCATCTCGACAATTTTTTTGGTTCGTACACCACGGCTTTCTGCAGGCAGCAGATTGCGGAACTCTTCGCGGACGGCTCTTTTCCAGGCCTGGCTGGAAACTCTGGACCTTGTCACTCCCCCATAAATACAGGTTTTAGGAGAGCCTGTGTCATCCCGGTTGACACAGCTTGGGGGTACAGTCTGAAGGCAGTGGACATCTACATAAATTCTTTTTTTATTCATAGTCAGTTATTCTCCTTTTCCTGATTGTCTTTGGTATCGGTCTTTTCCCTGCGGTAGAAATCCCGCGCCCATTCCAGACGCACTTGTTCTTTGCCTTCAGGAAATGAGTAGGTATATAAATCTGCTGCAAGCCTGGGAAAATCCAGGCGTATATCTTTGTCTCTGATCAGCTGGATAATGCCGCGGATTCCATGTCCCATATCTTCCACAGTTTCAGAGGACAGGATCGATTTGAGTCTCCGCTCCATTCGCTCTCTGTCTGTTTCATCAGCACCTGCATATCGTCCTGCAGCTCTGCCCAGAGTAATATCTTTCTGATTGGCACTGTGAATCGCCGGATCGGCTCCCTGTTGGGCCAGGGCGTATAAAGTCATGGCTGTATAAATGGCATTTTCAGCTGCCGATGGTTTCTTTCCCTTTCCAACCAGCCCACCAGGAATATCCTCCAGAAAAGAGCCCCACAGTTCTGGAAGTTCCCCGGGCTGCTTTCCCAGCCCGCGACGAAGATTCGCCAATTCTGCTTTGGCATCTCCTGGACTGCTGCCATGTTCAATCAATCCAATACGGTGAGCCACAAATCTGGCCACTTCACTTCTTTTTGTCATTCTGTTCCACCTTCTTTTTGAGTGATTTTCGGATACAGCTTATTAATCTGGGCTTCAAATCTCATCTCCGCCTCCGGTACGGATAAGACTCTCACCATCTTCCCACCTTTCATGACTTGCCTGGAAAACAAGGCATTCACCGGCGGAACCCCAACCACTGTACATTCCAGTCTGAGGAAGCAGTTTCTGAGTTTCCGCTGGAGTTCTTCCCGTTTTCCCTGTCTTGCTTCTTCATCTTCATACGTAGACGGATTCAAAGTGGCCAGCCAGGTTCTGAACGGCTCATCTGCATTTTCATAGGCAAGAGCTCTTCCTTTGACTGCAAACTTGGTTACCGATTCTCCGGAATCTCCGGATGCCTCTGCAACGGTCTGCGCCAGGATTCCGGTATCATAAGCAGCAGTATCGATTTTGCTGATTTCCTCTTCGATAATGGTTCTCCATTCTTTCCCGGCTTCTGTCAGCAGCTTGGGATACATCATCAGAGACTGTGTGCTTGTATCTGTGACAAAGAAGTCTTTGTCACCATACTGGACAAACGGCATGGTGAATTCAATGGGTTGGGAATCTGGAATCAGATTCTCTGCCTGCAAAGTTTTTATCCAAAGGACGATCCCCGGAAGATGTGTTTCTTGACCTTCCTTTTCTCTTCCAAATCCGGCAATGGAAGCGAAATCCCGCCAAATCTGCCTGGCTGCATCATGTCTGCGGGGAACGAAATGCACAGGCTCATTTTTCTTTCCCTTGACAGGACGCCACGTCGTGAATGGCTCATTGAATGCGTCCGTCTTCTCAAAGAAGCCTCCTCCGAGCAAGTTGAATCCCGTAATCCGTCCATTCTGCTCCTTCAAAAGAAGAAGTCTGGAGGGAAATGTCAGAAGCCCTGCCTGATTGTCAGGCATCCGAATCTCCTGACGCTGTCTTACTTTTTCCTGCTCTTCCCAGTAGGGCTTGTCTTTTCCCCAGATGGAATCATCGCTTTTCAGGAGAACGGTATTCAGCATGATTGTTTCAAACAGATTGCTGCCATAGGCATAAATCTGCCCCAGTTTCCCCAGCCAGCCTGCACCAATGGAAGGGAATTTTTCTCCATTTGGCTGTGTTCCTTTTGCTTTGGCGCTGGTGTCATCATAAGCGTTTACATTCAGCAACCATCTTGCTGCCTCAGCCATCGTCAGACTTTCTTTCGATTCACCAGACCGCAGCTGAAACAGCCTAAGTTTGTTATTGGATTCGGATAAGTCGCCAGTAAGTTTCGGGGCTTTGTAATCAGTCCCAATTTCTGCAGTTTTGCTCTGGAGAAACCCTCCTTCCGGATCAATGAGCCAGAATTTATCTTTCCACCTGGAAAGATAGTCTTTGATTGCCTGTTCCGGGAGTCTGCCTTCTTCCCAGATTTCTTCCCATCTGTCCAGAGCCTCCTCTTCATCTTCCACAGGGGGATCCATTCTGGTAATAACGGTATGATTGATGGCAATCAGCAGGCGGAGGACAGCTGCATTTTGCGCAGCTGTCTCGCCTGCGAGGTCGCGATAGTCCTGAGCATTGGTCAGAACTTTTTCCAGCGATACCTCTTCAGTATGATCTTCCTGGTCTTTAACCAGAATCCAGGGAGAATCCACGAGATTGAAACATTTCTCTGTCAATTTTTGACCTCCTTTCGTGTTTCTGGTGTAACGAAATTAAGGATCTTCTTTTTCTGTGTGTTATGGATAATTTATAAAGCCCTTTCATCGTTGCAACCTCATCATATACCTCTCTTTAAACCATGACAACAGAAAATATAATTAAAAAAAAGGAAGTTGCGAACTTCCTAAACCCTGCAAGTGCAGGGATAAGTGGCAACTTCCGTTATTTTACGGATCACCCCGGCTAGTGCTGGGATATAAGGGCTGCCTGCAGCCATTATATCCCAGCACTGATCGGCAATTCCGTGATTACCGTATCTTCCGGCTTTCCAGTCCAAACTCAGTTGAATAATGAAGATTGAATCCAGCCAGTTCAGCGTCGCCTTTCTCATTTAGAACCAGAATCAGTCTGTCTTTCATAACCGGGTTGTCCATCCATAGAGGAAATCTGTTCTTTGTTGTCTGTTCCAGTTCTGTTTCGGCAGCTTCGTAAGGAATTGATATCGGCAGTGAAATTACTTCCTTCAGCAGTGTCTGCACCTCCCGGAAGCTCAGCTTTTGATCTGATTTCAAAAGCATGTGTTCATCGTCTACAGGCCGGAATGCACCTGCCTTCTCTCCCTTTAGCAAAATACAACTGATGCTGGGTTTAATGTCCCTCACCGTTGCCAGTCCCCGTTCTTCCGATGTTTTTGCGTTTGAAATTTTCAGGCCATTGATTCCATGGTCCATACGCAGTTTCTTATATGGAGGAGCAAGAATGGCTATTTCTGCCTTATCTTCTTTTCCCTTCTCTTCATTCAGATAATTATGATATTTATCCTGTTCTTCCTGTAGCTGGTCAGACTCGTCTGCATCCTTATAGACAGCATTCACCAGTCTCGGAATATCCTCAGGAATATCAATACTCTGCGGCAGATGTTTTTCGGTCTGATACTGCAACCAGTCGCTATATACCGCAGAAACAGATCTGTCTGTTTTTTTATCTCCTGGGATAAGCACATGACAGACCGGCTCTTCCAGATTTTTAGGGCGAACCCTGTCTTTGTGTCGATGCAAACGTCCAATTCGCTGCAGCAGCAGGTCCATTGGAGAGAGTTCCGTGATCATCAGATCAAAGTCCACATCCAGAGACTGTTCAATGACCTGTGTTCCCACAATCACCAGCCTGTCCCTGATTTTTTGTCTGGATTCGGCTGTCCCCTTTCCCGCGAGAGACAGAACCTCCTTTTCTACTTTGGCTCTGCCTAGCGAAGTAAATCTGGAATGAAACGGGATGATCTGCCACCCAGGAAGTGCCTTCTGAAGGTAATGAGCCAGCTCCTGTGCTTTTTTAACAGTATTGACGATGATACCTGCAACTCCCCCATCACCAAGTTGCTCCTCAAGAATGCTGTATACTTTCTGCTCTCCATCTTCTGTTGATAAGATTTTTTCTTTTATAATCGTGACCTTTTGCCCCTTTCCCTCCAGAATAAGGGACCTGCAGTCTATTTCTTTCCCATCTGTCCATGTAAAGAGTGGATAACCGGCAACTGTCGTCCATCCCGGATTCCCTTCCTCCTGATATTTCTTGCCGAAACGCCCTCTTTGGTAAGCCAGTATAAGGTTTATCCGACGGGATTGAGGCAAAGTAGCTGACAGTAAAATGACCGGGGCATGGTAGCTGCCCAGCCACTCCAGCATTCTTTCGAGATACATGTTCATGTAGGCATCATAGGCATGAACTTCATCTATAATTACAGTCTTGCCGGCGATTCCGGCATGCCGTAACATCACATGTCGCTGGTTCAGGGCTGTCATTAATCCCTGATCCACTGTTCCGACCACAAAGTCCGACATCATCCCTACTTTGCGGCCCTGCATCCAGTCGTGAACAATCAGCGAAGATTCATCATTTTTTTCATCTTCATTCAGTCTGGCTGTTCCATGGGGGATCTTTCTATACTTTTCATTGAATGCTGCCATTCCATGAGCCAGCTTCAAACTTTGCTTTCCACCTTGGGATACCTCTGCAGCCCATTCCTCAAATCGGGGAAACAGTCCATTGGAAGTAGCCTGAGTTGGAAGTCCAAAATAAATCCCTCCACTTCCTCTTTTGTCAGCATACACATCTGCAGCAGCAAGAGACGCTTCGGTCTTTCCGACACCCATCTGGGCTTCGATCACAAGTATCCCGGGATCAGAGCAGCTGGTAACAATCTGAATCAGTTCTGCCTGTACAGGATTCGGAGAGAATCCAAACATCCCCTTAAAGACCTCGCAAGACATTTCTGCTCCATGCTTATGCCAAGCATTGGTAAGAGCCAGATCATTCCATGCCTTCTCAATTCTGTCTGGATAGATATCTTCTCCTGGGTTTTCACTGACGGGGATCAGCGGAAAATAGTCTGTATTGGAACTGATCCAGTCTGCTTCCACCAGGATTCCGGACAGCAGCAGCCAGGCGTTCAGGCTCAAATCTGGTATCTCACTGCGACTGATCCCGCATACCCTGCAGACTGTTTCCACAATTTCCTTCCAGGCATCCTGCCAGAATTCCTTCTCCTGGAGGGATCCATACATAGCCACCGGGTATTGGCTGATTGTTTCTTTCGCCTTTTGAATGGGCTCCCCTGTAAGGGCATCCTGCGATCTTCCATGATGTCCGCCCAGGACAGATGCAAATGCTTCTGAAAATCCCAGACTGACAAGAATCAGCAGGCTGGATCGTGAATGATGAAGATAATCGGAGACACCAAATCTCTTGTATGGTAAGGTGTGCCCCTGAAAACCAGCATATCCTTTAAGCTTTTCCAGAAGCATGGACTGAAACACACAGGTTTCCTTTCCCAGATCATGCAGCATCCCGCATAAGGCGAAGAGTCTGTACAGTCTGCCACTGTCCACACCCTGCTGTATAAAAAACTCCTTTTCCTGGTCAGAAACCCGGTGTTCATAGAGTTTGATCATAATCCCGGCTGTATCTGTCATATGCATCCACAATGGAAGATACTTGTTGCTTTCCTGATCAGCCTTTGCTATCGCTCCCTTGCATGCAGCCTTCAATTGATTCAATAATTCCCATTCCATTCTGCTCACCTCGTTTACTCAGACTGTAACACCAAAAAGCGCACGTTTTATGTCAGTTACAAAACAAACATCTTTTATCACTCATGTGAAGCCCAGGAATATGAACGCTCAGTATATAGGGCGAATATAGAAAATATCTATATCTGAACGTAAAATCGGCACAGAGTCCCCAATCCTTTCCTGGATGCAGTAGGTCTGCGCCGTTTTTCAGTTTCTTCAATTGCTCACGTTTAACGGAATATATCCATATTTCCGCATATCTGCATTATTACGGTTCTTAGCCTGGCTCAGCAGTAGTAGTCTCTCTTTCACCGTCAGTTCCGAATATCTCAATTTGATGAAGGCCAGCAGAATTACCTGGTTGTACCACATTTTGATGGACTCAATTATGGCCTGCTTTCGAATTACCGACATATAGGGTGAGACCTGAATGATCTGGAAAATCGCCGCCCGATCAATCCTGGGAACAATTTCCAGAATGGTTCGCTGCAAATCCGGAGTTGGTGCTTCAAAAAACCTGAAGGCTGTCCGCTTCCCGGTTTTCTCACCGTACAATGTTGTGTATATCTATGAATATTCCTGTAACCCCCGGCTGACCAATCAGGCCGGCCAGCTCCTCATCACTTTCCAGCGCCAGCAAAAAGAAGCCACAATCATACACAGGTACCGGAAACCGGACACCACGATCATCAAGGTCCTTACCCCAGTTCTCAAGATGACGGTCATAATTACCAATCAGATAATCTATAACAAACATATTCCAGTAGTGTTCAACAGCCTGATGAGTCAGAAATCCATCTCCCAAATCACGCATCATTTCATACAGAATGGAAACAGTCACTTTTGCGGTCTGCCGAGTTGAAAAGGGATCTGCAGAATGCAGGCACTTCATGGGGTACAGTTCCACCCCATCATTGGCGAAATCGTAACAGGCTGCCAGAGCAACTTCTCTATCTCCATATTGATACGGAGCCAGGAAGATTCTCTGTACTGCAATTTCGATACTTTGATTAATATGACAGCCAGCCTATTCAGAAAACCGACTATTCATGTATGGCTGCTGATTCTTCAAATCTCTGACAGAATCCGGAAGCTCTACCATATACGCAGTCGTTCCAACTGTATATTTACGTTTTCTTTCTGAACCGGCATAATTTCTCCCAGTCCAGCCGACCTGCCGATAAATCAAGAATCTCGGCTTTGTCTTCATCCATGTCCTTCACCCTTTCCTTTCTGCTGCTGCGCCAGCCCAGTCCTTTCCTAAAATGCAGCTCTGTTTCAGATAATTAACCATCTTCAGTTTCATTCACCAGGTCTTGGAAAAACCACCTGTCAGAAAGCAGTCGTATTCTTTTTATCATTCTCTGATGCCCCCATCGGCATCCCCGCCAGCATTCTCGAACTGGATCCGGCAGTATCGGGCATATATTCCGCTTTTCTTCATAAGCTCTTCATGAGTGCCCCGCTCGGCGATGCCGCCATCGTCCACCACCAGGATCTCATCGGCGTTCTGGATCGTCGACAGGCGATGAGCAATGGTCAGACAGGTCCGGCCTTTGGCGAGGTCCCGCAGGGAGCGCTGGATCACGGCTTCGCTTTCGTTGTCGAGAGCCGAAGTCGCCTCGTCGAGGATCAGGATCTTCGGATCTTTCAGGAACAGCCGGGCAATGGAAATCCGCTGCTTCTGGCCGCCGGAGAGCCGTGTGCCTTTTTCGCCCACCTGTGTTTCGAGACCATCAGCGAGGGAGTCGATCAGGTCCTGGAGATTGGCCTTGCGGACGGCATCCATGATTTCCTCCTCTGTCGCATCCCATTTTCCGTACCGGATGTTGTCCGCAATGGTGCCATCAAAGAGATATACATCCTGCTGGACGACACCGATTGCATCCCGCAGGGAATGCAGCTGCAGATCCTTCACATTGTTCCCATCCACCAGCACTTCCCCGGCGGTCGTGTCATAGAAACGGGGGATCAGACTGCAGATCGTGGTTTTTCCCGACCCGCTGGGTCCTGCCAGTGCCACGTTCCGGCCGGCAGGGATATCAAAGGAAATGTTCTCGAGAACCGGCACGCCGTCTTCGTAGGCAAAGGACACGTCGTGGAATGAGACATCGCCTTTGACATCCCGGAGCTCTCCGGCATCCGGTGCGTCCTGGATATCCGGGACCTCCTTCATGATTTCCTCAAATCGGCGGAATCCCGAGAAACCCTTCTGGAACATTTCGGTAAGCTCAATCAGAATCTCCAGGGGTGAGACAAAGACATTGACGTAGAGGACAAAGGTTGCGAGTTCGCCGATGGAAATCTCCCCGCGGGCTGCAAGCAGACCGCCTGCCAGGACGATTGTCACGTACAGGAGGCCCTGAAAGAAGTGGTTCCCGGTGTAGTAGGCACCCATGGCCCGGTAATTGGCTTCCTTGGATTTCAGGTAGTTCTCGTTGGCTTTCCCGAACTTCTGCAGCTCCAGGGGTTCATTTGCAAAGCTCTGCACCACGCGGATCCCTTCGAGGGAATCCACAACGGAGGCATTGATGCCGGCGACTTTTTTCCGGTTGTCCGCAAATGTGGCTTCCATGCGTTTGTTCTGGACGGCAGAAAACCACAGCATGACCAGGGTCACGGCCCCCAGGCACAGACCCAGCTGCCAGTTGATGCACAGCATGACGGCGAAGGAGCCGAGGATCTTGATCAGGGAAATGAACAGATTCTCCGGCCCATGGTGTGCCAGTTCGGAGATGTCGAAGAGGTCCGAGACAATGCGGCTCGTAAGCGTTCCTGTATTGGTGCGGTCGTAGAATCCGAAGGACAGCCTCTGGAGCTGTTCAAAGAGATCCCGCCGCATGTCGGTTTCCATCTTCGCACCCATGATGTGGCCCTGGCAGGTTACGTAGTAGCGACAGGCGGCTTTTACGATGTACATGACGAGCATGGCGGGAATCAGCCAGGTCAGTCCATGGTAAATCGCATCGGGTCCTTCAAGAAAGAGCGTGCCGGTGCACCAGCCGAAGATCAGGGGAAAGGCGATGTCGACGGCGGAGATCACCGCAGCGCAGAAGAGGTCCAGGAAAAACATTCCTTTGTAGGGTTTGTAGAAAGAGACAAAATACTTGAATGTCTGCATAAGTCACCTCGCATACTGATTATAGCCGCCGGAGAGAATCTGTCACGGGGTGTGGCGGGTGGTAACCGGATACAGCTGTGCAGCAGGATGCGGATGGTGAAAGAAGGGGGCGGGGATGGGGGCCGATGGATTATGAAATCTGTCTCTCCTTAACTCACAGAAGCCGGTGGACTTATTATTCCGACAGCCTCACAAATCCAATTTACAGTTAAGGCTGATCGAACCTGAAATATCTCCTTGAGGCTAAACCAGAGTAGCAAGAAATTCTTTATTCATGCTATACCATTTTGCATGTCCCTCTCTTCGTACATTCAGTTTATCCCGATGCTTTTTTAAAGTCTTGTCAACCCATGACTGACTCATCTGTGTAATTTGTATCATCTGCTGTTTGGAAATCCCATATAGAGAGAAAAGGGAAGCTGCAAGCAGTGTTTCAAGAAACGTTTTTTCTGCAGGTTTCAAAGAGGCAGCATTCAATTTACTCAAATACTGTTCGTATTTCTCTAATTTTGACTCCAGATTCACAATTTCATGTTTTAGTGCAGACTCTAATATTTCCAGAAACATCAGAATAAAAGGTGTAAGATCACCCTTATTCAGCGGATTCTCCGATGCTTCAAAGGCTTTATAGTATTGCCTTCGATTTTTTCTGAAGCTTAGAGACAACTGTAACGACGAAAGAATGCTTAGTTCTTCTGAAATGAGCATACTGGTTAAAAAACGATTCAGCCGGCCGTTTCCATCATAAAAGGGATGTATATAACCAAACATAAAGTGAAAAACTGCCGCTCTTACCAAAAATGGATAGTTTTCATTTCGGACAAGTTCCAACGCTTGTTCCATCATTGAAATGATCATACTCTCTGGCATAATTCCATTGTGAATCGTTCTGGTCCCATCAACCACTCCTACAGTATCTGCTCTGAACACACGTCCGTCTGGCCTATTCTCCGGATGTTCGCTGACCACATCATGCAGCAGCATCTCATTATAAAGCTGTCTTACATCCAATGGATTGTCAGGGAACTTGACTTCTCCAGACAACAATCTGAAATACTGCTCCATCTGGCCAGCAAACCTTGTTCCTGGTTTAGCATTCAATGCATTCTCCAAGTCTCTTCGACTACTGTGCACCCCTTCTATTTCGTTGCTCTGTTCAATCTCCCGAAAAACTGAATCCATCAAGATAAATGGTTTACAGGGAATTGTTGCTTCCAGGCGTTCCAGCCTGATTTGCATTTTTCTAATAGAATCGCCCCTGATTATCATTTCCGGAGTAAGGACCGCAAACGCCGGTAATCCCTTGATATCAAAAGAAAACTTCAGTGTATTTTCTCCATTGAAACGTTCTGTATATTTCTGCTTGAATATACTCTCATTTTCATGAAACAGACTTTTTAGCGTTCTGTATTTGGCCATATCTTCTCCTCTGCATTCCATACTACCAAGATTGTAAAAAAGCGGATAAAATACAGTGTTTAATCACTAAAGATGTAATTTTAGGCGTTTTTTACAACCTTATTTCCTCTAGTATATAAAAACCTGCCATTTTTGATAACTTTTATTGCAGCTTTGCGGACTGTTCCCCGGGCGTATCTCGCAGCGATTCTCCATCTTTTCCGGATAATAAACATGAAAGAAGGTACGACATATGATCAATATTGTGTTATGGGCAGATCTGCAGTGTCCATTCTGTTACGTCGGCGAAACCAACCTGCAGCATGCCATTGAAGAACTGGGTCTCCAGGATCAGGTGCGTCTGGACATCAAGTCCAGGGAGATCCATCGGCCGGAGGATGGAGACGGCGATATGGAGATGTTCGAAATCTTCCAGCAGAAAGACGGCTTCACTCCCGAAGGCGCCAGGGCGCAGATCGAGAAAATCAACACCATGGGCCGGGAAGAAGCCGGGCTGCATTTCGATTTCGGGAAGGTGCATGAATCCAATGACCACGATGCCCACCGGCTGTACAAACTGGGTCGGGACTGCAACCTGGGGCCGCAGGTCCGCAAAGCCCTGCATGATGCCTATTTCGTGAACTGCGAAAAACTCGCGGATCCCGAAGTGCTGGTAAAAGCCGGCAAAGCCGCAGGCCTGGAGGAAGACCTCATCCGCCGTATGCTCAAAGAGGGCTGGTATGAGAATGAAGTTGCCAATGATGAAATGGAATATGACGCGCTCGCCATTGAATCCGTGCCGTATTTCATCGTGGATCAGGAAGTGATTCCGGAACACCTGACGAAGGATGAATTCATCAAGGTTCTCCAGAATCATCTGCCTGTCGGACAGACACAGAACTGACTGCCGCATGCAGTCAAAGGGATGCATCGATCCGGTGCATCCCTTTTTCCTGTCTGTTTCATCTTTGCACCGTCGCCCTGCAGCACGGCCGGTTCAGCCCATCACCATGACCAGCACGATGTAGACAATCAGTGTGACGATCATGTTCAGGGAAATCACCCCGGAGCAGTATGACCGGTCGTTTTCCGAAGACATCAGCGGGCTGATCTGCACAATGACCCCGAACCCCACCGGTCCCATAAAGTACAGCCACGCCGCCGCGGCGAACGCCGGATCAGCCATAGCTGCCGGAAACAGCAGATACAGCAGTCCCAGGATCCCGAGGAAAAACAGCAGACGCACTGCCACGAGTTTCGCAGCCGGCCGCAAAATCCGTGTCGAGAACTCCAGATTGTAGCCAATGATGTACAGGATCATGGGAATGATCGGGGCCGTGACCATGGCCATGACCTGGGAGTAGATCCCAAACCAGGGAGCCGACTGGGCCCAGGCGTACAATCCGGTGACATTCACCAGGAGTCCCGAGAACGCGGCAATGACCATGGGCGTCTTCAGCATCTGCTTCACCATATCCCCCGCATGCACATTCATGTCCTTTTGACGCGCCACCAGGAGCGGAATGATCAGGAAACAGAATGCCACACCGGCAAGATCCAGCAGCATGGGGTCTCCTGCATTGGGAGACTGGGTGCCGACGATGGACAAGAACAGCGGGAGGGCAAAGTTGCCGCCTTCGGCGGTGGTCAGCAGAAACGGCGCAATGCCGGAATAGGGTGCGAACCATTTCTGCAGGAGGGTGCGGCCGGTGAGATAAAACAGGCAGTAGCAGACAAGAACCAGAAGAACGATTCCGCCAATGGAGGGCGCCAGGGTGCTGGAGGCCAGGAGGTTGAAGACCATGACCGGGAACAGGAGTCCGAACACGATCTGGTTGGCTCCTTCCTTCTGTTCCTGTGTGATCCAGTGTCTGGTTCTGGAGAGCCAGCCAAGGCCGGCCATGAAGAGAATCGGTGCCAGTGTCTGCAATGCCTGCATGAGGATCCCGCCTTTCTGCCTGTAATTGTAGGCCACTGGCCGAGAAAGCAGGTCCGGGATGATTGAATCGCTGTCACATGGAGAAAACTGAAAAACCCGCCAGTCATTCCTGACCGGCGGGTCTTCCTGCATCTTCGGAAATTTCCTCCGGAATCTGGCGGCTGAAACGAACTGTCTTAAACAGTTCGTTTCAGGCTGCGTTTTCGGCCTTCAGTTCCAGGATCATGTCCCGCAGCTGGGCAGCGCGCTCGAAGTCCAGCTCCTTGGCGGCTTCCCGCATTTCGAGTTCCATATCCTCGATGAGCTTCTGTGCCGCTTTCTTGCCGATCTTCTTTTTCTTCAGGTACCGGCTGGCCTCCGCCTTGGTTTCCTTGCTGCGCACAATGTCCCGGATCGGCTTGAGCACCGTCTTTGGCACAATGCCGTGTTCCTCGTTGTACCGCATCTGGATCCCGCGGCGGCGTTTCGTCTCCGCGATGGCCTCCTTCATGGAGTCCGTCATCTTGTCGCCATACATGATGACCTTGCCATGGGCATTCCGCGCTGCACGGCCAATGATCTGGATCAGACTCCGGCGGCTTCGCAGGAACCCTTCCTTGTCCGCATCCAGAATCGCGATCAGGCCCACCTCCGGAATATCCAGACCCTCCCGCAGCAGGTTGATTCCCACCAGTACATCGTACTTGCCTTCCCGCAAGTCATGAATGATCTCCGTGCGCTCAATGGTCTTTACCTCATGATGCAGCCATGCCACTTTGATGTCGAGATTCTTCAGGTACTCCGTCAGATCCTCCGCCATCCGAACCGTCAGCGTGGTCACCAGCGTGCGTTCCCCCGCTGCGATCCGCTGCCGGATTTCATCAACCAGGTCATCGATCTGTCCTTCTGTGGGCCGGACCTCCACCTCCGGATCCAGAAGTCCGGTGGGGCGGATGATCTGCTCCACCACATGCTGGTTCGTCTTCTCCAGTTCATAGTCCCCGGGGGTTGCGCTGACGAAAATCGACTGACCCGTCACCTGTTCGAATTCCGGAAATGTCAGAGGCCGGTTGTCCAGGGCACTCGGGAGCCGGAATCCATATTCCACCAGTGTTTCCTTCCGCGCCCGGTCCCCGTTGTACATGCCCCGGATCTGCGGCAGCGATGCATGGCTTTCATCCACCACCAGCAGAAAATCCTCCGGCAGATAGTCAAACAGCGTGTAGGGCTTTTCCCCTGGCTTGCGGCCATCGATGTGACGGGAGTAGTTCTCGATGCCCGGGCAGACACCGAATTCCCGCAGTGCCTCGATATCATACCGGCACCGCTGCTCCAGCCGCTCGGCTTCCAGTGGCTTGCCTTCCTCTTTGTAGAACTTCAGGCGGTCTTCGAGCTCCGCTTCAATGGTTCCCGCAGCCCGCCGCATGATGTCCATGCTCGTTGCATATCCGTTTGCCGGATAGATGTTGTACACAGAATATGCCTGCTGGACCTTGCCCGTCAGCGGATCCACCTGGGTGATCCGGTCGATCTCGTCCCCGAACATCTCGATCCGGATCAGGTACCGGTCCGTGTGACCCGGACTGATTTCAATGGTGTCGCCCCGCACCCGGAAGGTACCGCGCACCGGATCCATGTCATTGCGCTTGTACTGCTGCCTGACCAGAAACTGCATCAGTTCCCGCCGGTCGATTTCCTGCCCCACGCGCACAGTCTCGATCATGTCCCGGTACTGGTCCGGATTGCTGGCACCATAAATGCTGGCAACCGATGCCACGATGATGGTATCGCGGTGATTCAGCGCTGCGTTCGCAGCCGCCAGCCGAAGCATGTCCAGCTCTTCGTTGGTCTTGGTGTTCTTGTCAATGTATGTATCCGATTTCGGGATATATGCCTCCGGCTGATAGTAGTCGAAATAGGAGACAAAATATTCTACGTGGTTGTGGGGAAAGAATTCCTTGAACTCCGCATACAGCTGACTGGCCAGTGTCTTGTTGTGCGCGAACACCAGCGTCGGCCGTCCCACCTGCGCGATCACATTGGAAATCGTGAAGGTCTTGCCCGTACCGGTGGCCCCCATGAGCACCTGGCACTGCTTTCCTTCCTTCACGCCCTCCACCAGCTCTTTGATGGCCTCCGGCTGGTCGCCGGAAGGTTTGTAGTCGCTCACCAGCTGAAACGTGCCCGGTTCCCTGCCTTTTCCTTCTTTCTGCTCAGTCGCCGAAACAGCCGTCTGTTCTTCTGCCATTGTTCTTCCTCCTTCCCGTGCTGTTGTGTTTCTGCAAAACCGGACCTTGCAATCCGGTCCGGTGTGGTCTATGGTTCTATTGTAAACGCTGTGTTTCCTTCAATCAACACCCTGAGGCTGTTCTTCCCGCTGATGATGTCCACCGCGCTGCAGTCTTTGCCGGCGGCTTCATCACACTGGACCTGTTTGCCATCATTGGCATCGGCTTGTCCGGACTGTCAGGATGGTCACTCACTCTCCCGAAGACAGGATCTCCAGGGCCCTGTTTCTCTGCGCGTCGTCGCTTTTCTCCGATTCATAGATCCGGATGAGCGTCAGATCCGCAATCTGGTCAAAGGTCTCCTTGTCCGCTTCCCCTGTGGGTTCCAGGCCGTGGTCTGCCTGAAACCGCCGCAAAGCTTCACTGCCTGCCGCATCAAAATATGTATCCGTCCGGTCGACCTCATACCCCAGGTACTGGATAAACAGCTGGAGAGCACCGGCGTTGTCATTCACGGAATCCTCCACAATGACCTCGCCTTCCTCCATCCCCGGATACGTCACAGTACGCACCGGCGACAGCCCGACCTCCACATCCGGGGCAAACCCCGTACGGTTGATGCTTTCGCCCGAAGGTGTGAGCCATTCCGCAATGGTGTACTTCAGGCTCGTCCCGTCCGTAAAGGGTACACTCACCTGCTCCGTGCCCTTGCCATACGTTTGCGTGCCGACCGTTGTCACATTGTCCAGATTGTCCTTCAGGGCCCCGATCAGCACCTCGCTCGCACTCGCCGAACTGCCATCCTGCAGGATCACGATGCGGTCAAAATCCGCCTGACCCTCCTGCTCTGTTTTAAGCTTTTGGATGTTTCCGTCTTTGTCCTTTTCCTGGAAAATCACGGAATCCTTCGGGAGCAGCACCTCGGAGATGTCCTTCGCCGCCGAGAGATAGCCCCCGGTGTTTCCCCTGAGGTCGATGATGACATTCCGCACCCCCTGGGATTCGAGTTTTTTCACTGCGCTGGCAAATTCCCGCCCGGAGTTCTCGGAAAAACTCGACAGGTCGATGATCCCGATACCGTCCACAGTTTCGCAAACTACCGTGGAATCGTATTCCCCGGGCTCCAGGGTCAGGGTCAGAAGTTCATCCCCCCGCCTGACTTCCACCGGGAGTTTCTGCCCTTCGTAATTCTGAATCGTCTGGGTGATCTCCTCATTGGGGAGCCCCTTTGTTTCCTTCGTGCCGACTTTCACCAGGACATCCCCGGTCCGCAGTCCGGCTTTGTCCGCCGTGGAATCCAGGAACACATCCCGGACCGTCATTTCATCATCGGCATTCCGGTAAAAAGAGATTCCCACCCCCACATTGGAGCCCGCAAGCGACTGGGAAAAGGCTTTGGCTTCCTCCAGATTGAAGTAATTCGTATGGGGATCTTCCTCCAGGGTGGTCATTCCCGCAATGGCCTGCTCTGCGAGCCTGGAATCCAGATCCTCGACCTGATTCCCGTAAAACCACCGGTCTTTCAGGAGCCCGTAAATGTTCTCGACCTTCGCCAGGTCATCGCTCTTGTGCGCATCCATGAGCAGCGGCACCGACACCCCTGCTGCAAAGCATGCGGCACAAAGCCCCGTCACGATCCATGCTGTCTGTTTGTGTTTCCTGGTTTTCTCCAGACTCTTTTTATCCACCGGCTTCATACTCCATGCCTTTCCATTCCCCTGTATTGTGTCTTTCGTATTCTGTTCCTTATATATAGTACACAAGCGGGCGGTGCTTTCCCGCCCTTCACACTGCATCCTGCCGCTTTTTTCCGAATTTCTTCCTGACCGCCATCATCCTTTCACCCGCCAAAGATGACTGAACTGTCCTCAATCTGCCGATGCTGGACATGCCCTGCAGCAAAGCGCGCTGCTCCTCCATCGGGCTGCCCTGCCTCCAGCAATACCGGATCCGCCATCGGCACGGGAGTCTCATGGTCATAACTGGAAGAAATCCACAAAAAAACGACAGGGGAGCCTATCGTTTTGCCTTGATGTACTTGGTGGCAGCCATGAAACTGGCCAGCCATCCCACGAGCAGGCCACCGCCGAAGAGCAGCAGGCCTGACCAGAACACTGTCTGTCCGGGTTTCATGAGTTCAAATACATTCGCGAAAAGAATGCCGCCCAGTCCATTATACAGACGCGGATATCCCCAGGCGATGAGCACAAAGGGAATCACCGCCCCAAGAAGTCCCAGAACCATGCCCTGGAGCTCAAAGGGAATCTTGATGAAGGCATTCGAAGCGCCGACCTGGCGCATGGTGATGATTTCGTCCTGGCGGGAGTAAATCGTGGTGCGGATGGTGTTGTAGATCAGGTACATGGAAAGCACCAGCAAAAGGGCACTGCCAATGTAGCCGGCAATCCGCACGCGGCTGAGCAGCCGGGCAAGTTCCACGGTGCTTTCACCGCCATAGGTGACAGTCTCCACCCCGGGAATCAGACCTACCTGACGGGCAGCTTCCTGAATGTCGGTTCCGTTGTCAAGGTACACAAACCAGGCATCGGAAAGAGGGTTCTGTTCCCCGCGGTACACGGAAAAGGCCTCGCCTTTTTCCTGGATCATGAGCTCCAGCTCCTGGTCTTTGTCGGAGAAATCCGCCCGGTCCACAAATGAGAGCCCCCGGATGTCATTCCCTGTCTGCTCCACTGCTGCCGGATCCAGCCCCTGGGCGAGCACTGCATGGAGCCGCAGCCCACTTTCCGCCCGGGAAGCAAACTGTTCGGTGTGATAGCCGATCAGGGAAAAACAGGCGATGAGAAACAGCGACACCGTCACCGCGCCCAGGGCTGACAGTGACAGCGCCCAGTTGCGGGTGATGCCCCGCCAGGCACTTTTCAGTTCATAGAGGAACTGGAAGAACAGCCGCTTCATAACGATTTGTAGCCGCCTTTGCTGGAGTCATGCACAATGTAGCCTTTGTCGAGCATGATCGTCCGCTTGCGGAACCGGTCCACGAGTTCCCGGTCATGGGTGACCATGACGATCGTCGTGCCCTGGGTCTGGTTGATTTTCTCGAGAAGCTCGATGATTTCCAGCGACATATTGGGATCCAGGTTTCCGGTGGGCTCATCCGCAATGAGGATCGAAGGCCGGTTCGCAATGGCACGGCCGATCGTGACACGCTGCTGCTGACCTCCGGAGAGTTCATCCGGGTAAGCCCGTTCCTTGTCCTTCAGATCCACGAGTTCCAGGACTTCCCTGACCCGCTGGCGGATCTGCTTCGAAGGAGTACCTGTTACCTCCAGAGCAAAGGCAATGTTTTCATACACCGTAAGCCTTGGCAGCAGCCGGTAGTCCTGGAAAATGCAGCCGATGTTCCGGCGATACTTCGGGACTTTGCGGTGCTTGAGGGCCCCGACATTGGTGCCGTTGACCGTCACTGTGCCGGAATCTGCCACTTCTTCGCCATTGAGCAGCTTGATGAGCGTGCTCTTGCCGGATCCTGTCGGTCCGATCACGTAGACAAATTCTCCGGGATCGATCCGCAGATCAATGTGATTCAGCGCATGCACCCCATTGGGGTAGGCTTTCGATGCATCCTTGAGTTCGATCATTGCAGGCTCCTTTCATTCAATGCTGCCATCTGGCAGACCGGTCTGTCGGACTGCCCGGCTGCCTGTATATGCGGCTATATGCGGCATGCGGCGGTTCAGCTGAAGAAGACCTCCGGTCTCTCGCGGCAGGGGGTGTTGCCCTTGGCTTCACACGCTCCGGCGGTATTGCCCCACCCGGTCCCCCAGGCAAAATCCGCACTGGAAGAGAACCGCTTGATGGCGTCTTCGACACTCATGTTCCCGAGATTGATCACCTCGATGTGACAGTGAGGGCCCGTGGAGTTCCCGGAGTTGCCCGTCAGGGCGATCTGCTGCCCAGCAGACACGGACTGACCCGCCCGCACGGCCATCCCCTCCTGCGAGAGGTGGAAAAAGGAGAAGGCATACAGGGACCCATTCATGGAACACAGCAGGCAGATTGAATTGCCGCTCCCATACGGATAGCCGGACATGTTTCCCAGGTACCCGGAGTTGGAAGCCACGGGATTGGCCGCATAGAGCACAATGCCGTTGGCAGGTGCCACCACCGGCGTTCCAATGGGAGCCGCCCAGTCAAGACCCAGGTGAAGTCCCCCACCGGGGTACGCCCAGGTCCCGGCAGAATACTGGCCGCCAAGAACCGGGACATTGAATCCCGAACTCGTTGTGATGGACGCAGATCCTGCTGCCGCGGAGGTGATCACAAAGTCGCGGATCGCATTCATGTCGGCTTCCGCCGCCCGTTTCTGTGCCTGCAGTTCCGCAATCTGCTGCTGGTACTGCGCCACAAGCTGGTTATAGGAATCCTCGAGGCGCTGCGCTTCCGCTTTCTGCTCCTCGAGCTCGGCTTTCTGTGCCGTGTTTTCCTCCTGCAGACGCTTTTCCTCGCTCACCGAGAGCTCCAGCTCGGCCTTCATTTCGTTCAGGCGGCTGATTTGCGCCTGGTCATCCTCGGTGATCCGCTCAATGCCGGAAATCCGCCGAAGCATGTCATTCAGGTCACTGGCACCCATCACCAGATCCACCAGCATGTTGGTCCCCACATTGCCCTGTTCGTGCCGCATGCGCGACTTGATCTGTGCATCCCAGGCATCGATCTCCGCCTGTTTCTGCACGATCTGTTCCTGCAGGGCCTGGATATTGGCTTCGATCTGGGCAATCACGGCCTCCTTCTGGCTGATCTGGTTCGAGAGCTCCTCTGCCAGGGCCTTCTGTTCCTGAGCCAGGGCTGCGACTTTGTCCGTCTCGCCCTCCAGGCTGCCAATGGAGTTGGAAAAATCCGTAATGGACTGCTGCAGCTGCTGCCGCCGCTGGTTTTCATGTTCCCGGAACCCTTCGCAGGCCTTCACGCCCTCGGAAGAGGTCTGGGGTTTTGTACACTGGCTGTACCAGTACTCTGTATCCGAATAGTCTTCTGCATACACCGGCATCATGACCGCAGGCAGACAGCCCGCTGCAGCCAGGGACGCGGATACGAGAAAACCCGTAAGTTTTTCTTTCAGTTTCATCGATACCACCTCAGATATTTGCGGACAGCCAGCCAGGACCCCAGGGCACCGGTGAGCAGGCCGATGCCGAAGACACCGGCGGTCACATACGCCGCAAAGGGCCAGGGGGAAATCAGAACAAACATGTCTGACAGCAGTACGCCGCCCAGAAGATTGTAGAGGGCCGGATAGCCCAGAAGGACCAGCAGTCCCGGGACAAGAGCGCCCCAGAATCCGATGATGAGTCCCTCAAAGACAAACGGCGTGGTGATATACCAGTTGTAGGCACCCACCTGCCGCATGATGGCGATTTCCTCCTGCCGGGTGTGAATGGTCATTTTCACCGAAATCCTCGTCAGGTACACCGCCAGTATGATCATGAAGCCCACCAGGAGCCATCCACCAGTCCGGGCCGCATCAAAGACATCCACCATTTTGGAGATCATGGATCCGCCATAGGAAACCGAAGCAACACCGTCAAGTTTTGCAGCCTCCTTCGAAACAGCTTCCATCTGCTGGGCGTTTTCCAGATGCACGGTCAGGACATCCAGCAGCGGATTGCGGTCTTCTCCCGCATACTGGCTGAAGATTTCACCGTTTTGCGCAATGAGTTCGTCCAGCTCCTGGTCTTTGGTCGAATACGTCACGTGACCGGCTCCCTTCATGGAAGAGAGTTCATCCGTGAGGACCTGGCGCTGTTCTTCCGTCACTGTCGGCAGCAGCGAGACCTGCACAACGAATTCGCTTTCGATATTTTTGGTGAACTGGTCAATGCTCGCAGCCATGACGGTCATGAACGTCGCGATCAGCAGCGCAATCGCAATGGACAGGCTGCTGGAGAATGCAGTGGAGAAATGACGGCTGATATCTTTGCTGGCACTGCGCACCATCCGTGGCAGGCTTTTGATGAACAAGAGCATAACTTCCTCCTTTGCACAGTTATAATGATTGTATCATGCACAAGAGCCGTAACCAAAACGCAGGAAAATGTTAAGGTGATGTAATGATTTGCGTCCCCTGTCCCATAATTCAGCCGAGGTTCACAAAAATTCCCATCATACCGGCAAACTTTCCCGATAATGGTTTCGTATCTTATAGATGTGCCAAGAGAACACAGAAAAAAATCTCTTCATAAATCTCTCTCCTATAACAGATGAAGGCAGCCCTTTCCGGGCTGCCTTTGTCGTATGCCAGTATACGGAGTTTTTCCCTTTCAGGAAAGCCCGCTGCCAAAAAGAGACGCCTGACAGGCCACTGCCACTGTCCGGCGTCTTTTTTCATCCTCCCGCAAAACCGGTGCCTCTCTCCCCAGGCCTGTCAGCCGGCTGCAGCCCTGTCTGTCAGCACCCCGCTTTTTCCAGCACCCGGTGCTGACGCTGCAGTCCGGCATTTTCCGGATCTGCCTCCAGCCCCTGGAGATTCCAGTACTTTGCCTTCTGCAGGTCCCTGGGCGTTCCCTGCCCCATCATGTACATTGCCGCCAGCGGCTCATATGCCCGGGTGCACCCGGCCATCGCCGCTTTCTGAATAAAATAAAATGCCTTGTCAAACTCACGGCGCTCCCGCAGCATCATCCCGAGATTCAGCATGGATTCGGTATCTCCATTCAGTGCGGCCAGCCTGGTGTATTCCAGTGCCTCCGCCGGATTCTGCAGGGTATTCATGTACAGATCCGCCGCCAGGACCTGACTCCTGACATCACCCCAGTGAGCCGCCTGACGGATCAGAGGCAGGGCCGCCGGCAGATCGTCTGCTTCCATCAGCGTTTTGTATTCCCGAATCACATCATTCAAAAGTTCCTGTTCCATATCCATCACGCTTCCTTCCGGGTACAGTGTAACCTTTGCGAACAGTCCGCTCAAAGGAATCAGACCAACGACACTGCCTGTCACGGTGCCGATGGTGGCGGACATGCCAGGACTGCATCCATGCAGGAATACAAAAGAAACCCCCAGGCACATGACCTGGAGGCTTTGATTTTCTTATGGTGGAGCGTAGGAGGATCGAACTCCTGACCCCCTGCGTGCAAAGCAGGTGCTCTCCCAGCTGAGCTAACACCCCACAACAATAAAACAGATGGTGGGCCTGAATGGACTTGAACCAACGACCTCACCCTTATCAGGGGTGCGCTCTAACCACCTGAGCTACAGGCCCATCTGTTGACTGCTCATTGATATTAACATACTCACCGATTCCGGTGCAAGAGAAAAATTCACGTGATTTCCACTGTACCCCTTTTCACGGATACTTTAAGCAGGATGTATGCAACTTTCCGATTTAACTCTCTGCTTGTACACTTTTTCTGATGAATTTCCCTGAACCCGTCGATTTTGACAGGTCTCATCTTTTGCTAAAAAACCAGAGCAGACCACCGCACAAGATACAGATCACTGTCACCAGTCCTCTCATACTTCGACAGCGGGCAACAAACACAGTCACCGACTGTGTTTGTTGCTGGCTGTTGGCTGCCCGGGAAACTGGCTCTTCGTACGATTTCTCATGACTCTGCGTTCAATGCACGTGTTTCCCATTGAACCACTTCCCAAAGCCGAATTACAATAATTACATGAAAGCCCATACAGTAAAAGCCTATAACCTGATTTTTCCCGTATACATGATCATGCTGCTGTCTCCTGTTTTGTGGGTGTTCATGATTATCGGCAATTTTCTGGTGGATTCCCTGATCCTGCTCGCCACGATTGCCATTCTGGGCAGTATCAATAGCCTGCGCATCTGGAAATCCTCCATTTTTCGCATCGTCTGCTTCGGGTTTCTCAGCGACCTGGCCGGAAGCCTGCTGAACGCCATTCTGGCCTTCACTGTCCTGAGTGATTTCTATGTGGGAATGACTCCCTACAGCTGGCCTGGATGCGCACTGCTGGCGCTGCCAGCCATCCTGACTGCCGCCATTCTCATTTATATCCTCAACAGCCGATTCGCCTTCCGGAAAACCGGGTTGTCTTTAACCATCCGCAGAAAGCTGGCTCTTTCCCTGGCTGTTTTTACAGCCCCCTGGGTCATGATGATTCCTCTGGATGCCTGGAATGCCTTTTTCCAGCTCTTCGGGTTCCGATGATTTGTCGGGTGGCGATTCAATGGAGACCTGAATATATCCGGGGACTTATCGTATTTATAGAGTCTTCATCAATCCCAAATGCGCTATAGGCAGTTTCAGCCTGAACGGGGAATACTACTGCAAGCGCCTGAAGTGGTTCCCTGATGGACAAATATGGCTGTAATCGGAGAAACACGATCACGAGCCGATAGTAATGATCCCGGAATATGACTTCCAGGTACTTGGGAAATATAAACTCAGAATCACTGAGGATCAAGAAAGGAAACAAAAAATGCTGAAAAACAGAAAAGAATTAGGGAAAGTAATCAGAATTTTAAATCCAACCACAATTGTGGTCGAAACGAGTGAAACCAGATTGAAAACAGGCGATTTTGTCGAGGTGTACACACTGGGTGATGAACTCAAATCTCTGGATGGCAAATCTTTGGGGCGTATCCCGATCATAAAAGATAAACTGCAAATCATTCAGGTTGAAAATGGGTATATTCTATGCAGCAAATACAAAGAACAAAAAACCATTTTCGCCACTTCTCCCCTTCTGGAAAAGAAAACAGTTACGAAAACAGATTTAAACATTAATGCTGACGATATTGAACCTCTGACAGTGAGTCAAAAAGATACGATTGTACGAGGCGACCGGGTACGTACGGTTTGACAGCGGTGAAAAAAATGGTAAGATTTCAATACGATAGAAATGGTTGCCCTCGAGGTGACTGGAGAAACCCCCTTGCCATTACAGGATTTCCTGCTTTGGCAAGGGGGTTTTGACTTATGGCTTCTACTATCGATAAACCATTCAAAACTTACGAAGAACAGATTCAAATCCTTGAATCCCGCAACGTTATCATTGAGGATCGAGACGATGCCATCAGGCAGCTCAAAGAATTCTCATATTACACACTCGTAAACGGATATAAAGACACATTCTTTTCGGTACCTGGGACAGATTCTTTTCGACCAGGAACCAGATTTGACGAATTACTGACCCTCCATCTGATAGACTTGAGCATCAACTCAATCATCATGAAATATATTCTGGCACTGGAAAATGCATTAAAAACACGGATCTCATATATAGTTGCCAGCCGTTTCGGTACAGAGTTCAATGACATCCCTCAAAACACCAACACATCCAACGACTATTTATCTCCTTTAAACTATTCACAAAATGGGAATCATAGAAGCATCACGAACAGTTTCGTGAACAAAGTCAAAAGAGACATCAACTGGAAAAGAAACCACCCCAATGACTGCCGGTCTGAAGCAGTAGCCCATTATCTTCGAGTCCATAACCACCTGCCACCATGGATCTTGATGACAGAGTTGACATTCTACCAGGCAACTGAATGGTATAGAATTTTGAAACAGCCAGAGAAAGAAATAATCAATGATGAATTTCTGAGCGGCTTCTCTAACGTTTCTTCGTTAAGCTATGACGAAAAAACTGAGTTTTTAACTCAGGCATTTTCACTGCTCCGTAAGTTCCGTAATATGATTGCCCACAATCACAAGACATTCCAGACAAAACCTAATATCTTCCTGCCTAAACGATCTTATTTACGATTGACTCAGGGAACTGTATCTGAACGGGAATATAATGATGATTTTGGAAAATCAGATTTATATGCGATTTTAAACTGCTGTATTCTACTGATTAATACAAGATATCTCATCAGCGCTCTTCTGGATGATTTGACTCATGTATTTTCGCCATATGAAGATACGAAAATTTGCGATAAAACCGTAAAAGAAATTTTTGGTTTGCCAGATGACATCCTAGAACGTTTGCGGATTATAGCGATAGCCAAATTTGCAACCGGGTCAAATCAGACTCCTTAAATATCGGAAACTCGCCTGCCAGCTGCAACTGACGAGAGAGGCAAGGATGGTATATTCCAACCCAAACAATGGATCTCTTTCACTGAGGAAACCAGCACTCTCAGGACTCACCGCGAAAAACTGACAGCTGCTGGCTGCCCATTGCAGAAGGTCCGATCGAATCTGTGATAAGCACGTTCCCCTATTTGAGACTTCAAGGCATCTTGGCCACTCTTCCATCTCCACCACAGCTGATATCAAGGCCCTCCGCTGCCCTCAACACCAAGGAGATACTGTATGAAAACACTGATATTCGGTTCCCTGAACCAGGACATCGTCTATGACGTCGATCACTTCGGCAAACCCGGAGAAACCACCAAGGCGCTGCACATCAGCAAATACCCCGGCGGCAAAGGTCTCAACCAGGCAATCGCCGCTTCGAAAGCCGGAAGCAATGTGCATATGGCCGGCTGCATTGGCCCGGAAGGGACCTGGCTGCTGAATGAACTGGAAACTGCCGGTGTAAACGCCACCCATATCCGGATTGTGCCGGATACCGCCACCGGGACAGCAATCATTGAACGGGACCCTGCGGGGGCGAACCGTATTCTTCTCGATCCCGGGGCCAACAACTGCTGTACACCGGCGCAGATCCGGGAAACTCTGACGGACTTTGAAGCCGGGGATCTGCTGATCTGTCAGAACGAAATCAGCCACCTGACATCCCTGCTGGAGCAGGCCAAGGCCAAAAGAATGCGGATTCTCTTCAATCCCGCTCCCATGACCCCCGATATCCTGGACCTGGATCTTCGTGAAGTGACGTGGCTGGCAGTGAATGAAAGCGAATGTGCCCGGCTGCTGGGATGCACCTGTGACGACCCGATGCAGCTTTGCCGTCTGTTTCGCCAGCGGTATCCAGAAACAGGACTCGTGCTGACACTCGGGTCCAGGGGGTCACTGTCGCTTCAGGGCCAGTCTCTTTGCCGCGTCCCATCCTGCTGCGTGCAGGCCGTGGATACCACTGGAGCTGGTGACACCTGGCTGGGGTACTTTGCGGATGGCTGCAGCCGGGGTTTGTCTGTACCCGATTCCATGATGCGTGCAAATGCAGCTGCAGCTTTATCGGTACAGGTTGCAGGTGCAGCCTCTTCGATCCCCTCAGACGGCGAGGTCTCAGCGTTTCTGGCTCAGCAGCCGATGGAGTCTGTCATCACCGAACTGGAACTGTGATCAACGGCGAAAACAGCCTGATCATGTCAAAGTCAGCATGAAAAACAACCCGCTTTTCCCGGACACATGCGCCAAGGTAAAGCGGGTTTTCTCATCAATGGTTATTTGGATTTCGGCTCCGAAACTGCATCAGCTGCCGTCTGGGACACATCTGATGCCCCATCTTTTCCGGCTCCTGTCGACACCGGCTCCGGTTTCTGACCATTGCCGCTGCCCGCTGCCTCTGCATTGAGCTGGTCCCTGCAGGCACCGACCCGCCGGGTGACCTCCTGCACATGGCTTTCCACCGATTCATGCGCCTGCTGCATCCGGCTCGCCGCTGAATCCTGCACAGCCTGCACCTTGGCACCGGCTTCCTGCACCCGGGCATTCACACGGTCCTGCACCTGCTGCACCCGCTGCCCTGCTTCCTGGATATGCCGGTTCACCCGGTCCACACTGGTCTGGTATGCCTCATCCATCCGCTGGTGCACAAACCCGCGGACATGGCGGCTGTTTTCCTGCATCTTCTGCAAACTGGCCACCGCAGCCGCGAAACCTTCATCCTGATACGCCACACTGCTGACAGCCCGCTGCACATGGGCATGCAGCTGCTCCAGCGCCTTGCGATGCCGGCCCATCTCCCAGTTCGTGGTGATGAAATCCGTCCCGAACACAATCGTGAACAGAACCATGATGCCTTCCATCGCATGCAGCGGAATATGCGCCACAAGGTCCTCCATCCACGGCTGGAAAATATACGTCACCACCAGACCCGCGACGCCATACAGCGTGGAGTTCAGCAGACATACCCGTCCGTGGATATTGAATTTATGCTTTGAGTAATCCCACCACAGCCGGTGGTACTTCTTCTGGAGATACCAGCTCGTGATGTACTCCAGCACACTCGTGAGCCAGAACGTGTTCACAAACACCCAGAACGGATTCATGCTCAGTCTGTCCACTATATAAATAATGAACAGGCAGCCAAACCCGAAAATCGGCACATAGGGACCATGGAAGAACCCCGTGTTCACGAACTTGAAATCCTTCGCTCCCACATACAGGCCCTGGACTACCCAGCCCCCGAAAGAGTACACCATAAAGTAAAAATAAGCATGGAGACAGTTGATCAAAAAGGGTTCCATGTTGCTCTCTTCCTCTCTCTGTTTCCTTTATTCTATCCTGCCATGCCCGGTTTCCATTCAAAAACGCCCGCTGGACGGGCGTTTGCGCATGATCTTCGTACGTTTCTGCTCTTTTTCTGCAGACTCAGTGGCGTCTGAAGAGACCCTTCAGAATCGCCATGGCACCAGCCACCATCAGGATGCCCTTGCCGACTTCCTTCAGCGTTGCAGCCGGGTCTTCCTTGGCGCGGTTCACGAACTCCTCGGCCCTGTCCTGGACTTCACTCAGGAACTCCGGATATTCGCCTTCGATTTCGTCACCGATCTGGTCAGCGACTTCATCGATGGGTTCGTGGAAAGACTTCGCTTCCTTCACAATGCTCTCTCCGGAATCCGCAGCCACGATTTCATCAGAAATCCTGTTCTGTTCCTTCGTGGGAGTTTTCCGGAACGTGGAATACTGCTCCGGCGCATCGTTTGTCGAAGGCTGCCCTACATCCAGCGACAGGTCGTTGTCCAGGGGATGTGTTTTGTCATCCTCACTCCTTGAAGTCACCGTTGCGTTTTCATTCACATTGCTGCTGTTTGAATACGTGCCGAATGATTCATCCAGTTTCGTGATCTCCTTGTGTGCTTTATTGCTCATGTTGATTACCTCTTATCCGCCGAACTGTTACCCGGCTCTACAATAATAATTATACGTTCGTAACCCGGCATTCACCTGTCTGGTGACCGGTGTGCCATTACATTCCACAGCAATCACACAAACGCGCAACTACCGACGCCTGCCGCCCTCCAGGAAGAACCCGAATGCGGCCCCCGCAATACCGCCCACAATGTGAGCCATCTGGGAGATATTGTCCGAAGACAGCACACCTGCGAGGATTTCCTGCCCGAGATACAGCGTCACAACCAGAATCATCGTGATGGGAATCTCTCCGCGTTTGAAGGAAGTCATGCTGCACAGGATGATGAATGCAAAGACCACACCGCTGCAGCCAATGAGTCCGTTGGTCGTCACTGCCATGTTCGCGAACGCAGTCAGGACTGCCGTGAACAGAATGATGATGAGCGTGTTTTTCGACCCGTACTTTTCCTCCACCACCGGCCCGACCAGCAAAAGCAGCATCATATTGCTCGCAAAGTGTTCAATGGATGCATGTCCAAGGACATAGGTGAACATCGTCAGGTACGTCCGCATGCTGTCCAGCGGACCACGGTGCGTCACAAACCACTCCGAAATATAGCGGTATCCCGTGAGTTCCGAGAATATCAGCACCCCGAGACAAAGCAGTGCAAAGGTCAGGATCACCGGCGAATTGTATTTCAGGCGAATCTTCATGATTATTTCCTCCAAATCCCTATCAGTGTATCAAAGAGAGCAGAGATGTTTCATATGACTGTATTTTTTCAGGGCAGTTCCAGGCTATTTTCCGGAATTGGTCGAATGCCGATGATGGTAAAAAGCTGCTTCTCAAACAAAAAAAAACCTCCGGACACAAATCCGGAGGATAATTTTTGAAATGGTGGAGCGTAGGAGGATCGAACTCCTGACCCCCTGCGTGCAAAGCAGGTGCTCTCCCAGCTGAGCTAACACCCCACAACAATAAAACAGATGGTGGGCCTGAATGGACTTGAACCAACGACCTCACCCTTATCAGGGGTGCGCTCTAACCACCTGAGCTACAGGCCCATCTGTTGACTACCCATTGATATTAACACATCATCCCGTTTCTGTGCAACAGAGAATTTCTTGTATTCTGACTATCTGGAATGAAAGACGGCTCCTGTCGATACTTTTATGCCATCTTTCCCGTCCCAACTCTTCAATTTGCATTTTTATTCGAAAATTTTCCGCTGATCCCCTGTATCCTCATCCACAGCATTGTTATAATTTTACTGCAGTCATCAAAACGCTGATGTGCCTGTTTCACCCTGATTCGAGGACCCTGTTCCAACCTGGCCTGTCATACAGACTGGGAAGGAGGAACAATGGATCTTTATATGATTCTCCAGTTGCTGGCAAACCTGTGTGTCATCACAGAATTTGTCAGACCGCTGGTGGGGACTTTTTTTCCCTGTAAAATCAACGTAACTTTCCTGGTCTCGATCATCCGAAACAAAAAGCACGATCAGTGTTCCCGCACCGACCGTGCCTTGGATGATCGCTAGACCGTCTAGTGTTCGTTAAACAGCACATCGGTTGATGACCGCTGTCTGTATCTTCATTATAGCCTTTTCGGGTTATCTTGCAAGAAACAGACCAGGCCGTCAGGTTCCTCGAATCAGATGGCTTTTCCGGACCCTTCAGCTATGAGGGGTCCTTTTTCGAGTCCACTCAGAACAATCCACCAAATCTGACAACAGCCTCTGCTCTCAGACCTCATCTGCAACAGCGGGTTTGATGCACAGCATTCCGCTGTCCATCAAACTGGCTGATGCAGCAAAAAGCACGATCAGTGTAGCCGCACCGACCGTGCTCTGGATGATTGTTAGACCATCGGTTTAATCTCATTGCAGCCCATCGGTTGATGACCGCTGTCTGTACTTACATTATAGGCTATCCGGCTTATCTTGCAAGAACCAGACCAGGCCATCAGGTTCCTCGAATCAGATGGCTTCCCGGGGTTTGCCGCTTTGGCAGACCCCGTTTTTGCTGCAAACCAAAACAACCCACCGCACATAATCGTGACCTCTATTCACAGACAGCAGCTCTCCGCCAGCGGGTTTGATGAGCAGTCCTCGACTGCCCATCAAACTGGCTGGCGAAACAAAAAGCACGATCAGTGTAGCAGCAACGACCGTGCTCTGGATGATTGCTGGACCACCTGGTGTTCGTTAAACAGCACCTCGGTTGATGACCGCTGTCTGTACTTACTGTATCCCTCAGCCAGTTGTCGGGACAACTCTAAGTTGTTCAGACAACCCGCTGAGGTTTTTCGATTTCGCCAGCATTCCAGAAACCTGCCCCTGCAAGCTGCCAGGAACCAAAGTTCCCTGATTACTCAAAACAATCCACCGCACCTGATCCTAACCTCTGTTATCAGGATCTGCTTTTGCCAGCGGGTTTCCTGTGCAGCGAAAAGCTGCCCGGGAAACTGGCTGGCACCATCTGAGTGGCGGAAGACCTGATTGCCGGAACCGGCACTCAGGTCTGCGGGCACTCAATACGCCCGGAAATCCTCCTGGATCTCCTCCATCGACTCCTCTTTTTTCAGCCCCAGCATCAGCAGAAGCCTTGCCTTGTGCGGCATCAGATCATACGCCGCTATCGTTTTTCCCCTCGGGTCAAACACTCCATCCGGCACAGCCTCCCCCTCCGGCAGCCGGCTCGAGCGTACAATCATGCAGTCCCCATTCCAGCCCTCGATCACATCCTGCACAGCCGTCGGGTAATTCCCGGCCCCCGTGCCAGCAATCACCACGCCATCATAGCTCTCCAGCATGTATCGCAGCAAACCCGGATCCGACTCCTCATGCACATAGAAAATCTCCACCCGGGGCATATCCCTCAAGTCCACATCATTGAACCTTGATTCACTCGTGTGAAACCGGTACGGCCGGTGAATCAGCGAAACCGTCCTGTCCCGGACATATCCCAGAAGCCCGAACTCATTTTGCCGGAAGGCATCTGTGCTCATGGAATCCGTCTTCTTCACATCCCGACCCGCGAACACCATATTCGAGAACACCGCCAGTACACCCATGCCCCTCGCACTATCATCCGCCGCCAGGCGAACAGCCTGCATCAGATTCGCCGGACCGTCCGCGCTCGTGGCGGTCGCCGGGCGCATCGCTCCCGTGATCACCACCGGCTTCGCCACATCCAGCACCAGATTCAACAAAAACGCCGTCTCCTCCAGCGTATCCGTCCCATGGGTGATCACCACGCCATCCACCGACGGATCCGTTTCCAGCTGCTCCACCAGGTTCTTTACCTCACGGTAGGCCCCGAACGTGATGTCATTGGAATCCACCTGACACACCGTGTGCATCTCCAGATTCGCGATTTCCCCCAGACCCGGAACCGAACTCACCACTTCCTCTACCGGCAGTTCCCCGGCCCGGTACCCCGCGGCATCCCCCGCCGGACCGGTGCCCGCAATCGTACCCCCGGTGGCGATCACCGCGATTTTCTTCTTTTCCGCCATATGATCCTCTCTTCCACGCCTCAAGCCAGACGCCCTGACCTCCGGTCCTGCCCGAACCAGGCTCTTCCGTATAGCTTATACATCCGCCCAGTACCCTGCCACTGCCTGCAGCCGGTCTACACCTGCAGCCGTACATGGCTTGTGCCCTGATTCTTTTTTACCTGAATCTGGCGGTCAATGGCAGTCTTCAGCCCCGCCACATGGGAAATCACCGCCACACACCGGTACTGCGCTAGCTCCGACAGCACCTGCATGGCCTTGCCCAGGCTTTCCTCATCCAGCGACCCGAAGCCCTCATCTATGAACAGCGTATCAATGCTGATCCCGGGATTTGCCGCCGCCACCCGGTCACTCAGGCCCATCGCCAGACAGAGACTCGCCTCAAAGGACTCGCCCCCCGACAAAGTCTGCACCGGACGCACCTCGCCGCTGAACCGGTCTTCCACCGCCAGATCCAGCCCGGTCTTTCCCGCGCCCTTTTTCTGGCCCTCGCTGCGCACCAGACGGTACTGCCCCCGGGACAGCTGCAGGAACCGCCGGTTGGCTGCCTCCAGCACCTGATCCAGGTACATCATCTGCACCCAGGCCTCGAGGGAAATCCGCTGCATGCCACTCTGCGTTCCCGCCAGGGTCCGGGCGAGCATGGATACATCCGCCGATGCCTGCTCCAGCTCTGCCTGACGCGCAAATCCTGCCTCCAGCTTCTTCAGCTGCGCCACATCGTTTCTCAGCACATGATCCCGCTCCTCCAGACGCCGCCGGCCTTCTTCGATGTCCCCCGACAAAGTCTGGCGCCGGGTTTCCAGGGCCTGCACCGCCTCTAATGACACAGCATCCGTCTCCGGGATCTGATCCATCGCCGCCTGGGCCTCCGCTACCCGCGACTCGCAAGCCGCCAGCTGCTTCCGCGACTCCTGCAGTTCCCGGTCAAAGGCATCACACCGCTGCCGCCGCTCCCGGATCTCCGCCTCCAGTTCCTGTGCACCCCGGGTGCCTGTCAACAGAGCCGCCGATGAACGCAACCCAGCCAGTTTCGTCTCCAGAGCTGTCTGTTCTTTCCGCAAAGTCTCCAGCGCCTGTTCCCTGCCCGGCACCTGCCGCTCCAGCCGGGTCTTTTCCTCCATCTGTCCCTGCAGGCCCCGGATCATGGCCCTGGTTTCCCGCAGCTTCTGGTCCAGCTCACGGACCGGTACGTCTTCCAGTGACGACAGCCGTCCTTCCCGTTCATGCACCGCCGCCGCAGCCTGCTGCTGCCTGACATCCGCTTCATGCGCCCTCTGCTTCAGGCGCTGTACCTGCGCTTCATCCGGCACGTCCTGTTCCAGAGGCGCCGGGGCAGGGTGATCCACGCTCCCGCACACAGGACAGGGCTGACCGGCTTCCAGTGACGCGGCAAGAATTCCTGCCTGTCCTGCCAGAAACCGCCGGTTTGCCCTGACCCAGGCACCATTGGCCGTCTCGAATTTTTCCAGGGCCTGTCCAAGCGTTTTTCGCGCTGCCTCCAGTTCCTGCACGAGCTGCGCACGCTCACGGGCACGTGTCTGCTGCTTCTCCAGCTCCGCCAGCACCGCCCTGGTCTGCTCCAGCTGTACCGGCACCTCCCGCAGCGCCTGCAGCCGGATTCGGTCTGTTTCCAGTTCTGCCCCGGCTTTCCGGACTTCATCCCCTTTGCGACCGATGCTTGCCTCCAGGGCCTGGATGTCCTTCTGTAGACTCTCGGCCTTCCGGGCATCCGCTGCCTGTTTTTCCAGACCGCCAATGGAGTTCCGGTCTTTCGCAAACGCCGCTTCCTGCGGCTCCAGCTCTCTCAGACGCTTCCGGCAGTCCGCCTCTTCCTTCAGCGCTTTGTTCTTTCGCTCCTGCAGCAAAGCCTTCCGCTTCTGTTCCTGTGCCCGTGCCTTGAGCTGTTCTGCCTGCATGATCAGACCCTGCAGGCTAGTCTCCCGTTCCTTCAGAGAAGCCCTGGATGTGCGGATCGACGCTGCCTCTTCCTCCAGCACCTTCCGGCACGCAGCCCCATCGAAGGGCACACCGTCATACAAAGAAAGCTGGCTGCGTCCCGCTTCATTCTCCGCCACACAGGCCTTGAGCTCCTCCCGCTTCAGCCGGGCCCGTTCCTGGATCTCAGCCTGGATCCGGTCATAGAGCCCTGTCCCGAACAAGTCCCGGAAGATTTCCTGCCGGCGCTGGGAATCCGCCGTGAGCAGATCCCGGAAAGTACCCTGGGCAATGAGCACCGTCTGGGAAAACTGGGCCGCGTCCAGTCCCAGCAAGTCGCGGATCCTGGCAGCGGCTTCCCGGTTTTCCAGCACCCCGGTCTCCGTCTTGAGCTCCAGACGCTCGGGGTCCGGGGTTTTCTTGAACTCCTTTTTATTCTTCTTGAGCTTCGTCTGCATGGGTTCGCGCGTGACGGTATAAACCTGTCCCTTTTCCTCGAACGTCAGGGACACCCGGGTGACGGTCCCCGGTTCAGCGTTTTTGCACCGCAGCATCTGTGCATCCCGCTCCCGCTGCGAGGGCTCGCCATAGAGGGCATACATGAGGCCATCAAAGAGCACGGTTTTCCCGGCCCCGGTTTCTCCCGTGATCAGGATCAGGCCCTGTCCGCCGAAGGCCGCAAAGTCAATCACTTCCCGGTTCGCATAGGGGCCGAAGGCCTCCAGTTCCAGTTTCAGCGGTTTCATACAGCCTCCATTTCTTCCAGCAACTCCGACAGCAACGCCTCCTGGCGTTCGTTCAGATCCTGTCCGTTCTGTGACCGGTAGAATTCCCGGATATTGTCCGCCGGATCCTCGCTCCGGACCGCTGCAGCCACACCCGCGGCTTCCTGGACACGGGCTTCCAGGGCTTCGTAGCCCAGTCCCACCAGGCGCGGCCAGCATTCCTGGAGATGCATCAGCGCCATGGGGTTGGGCTGTTCATCCTGCAGTGCCGCATAGACATAGGCATTCCGGTCACGGGATGCCACAAACACCGGATCCGTGAGCTCGGCCAGCGTACCGGAGAGCTTTTCAAATCCGCGCAGCGGTTCAATGGAAACCGGCTCCACTTTCACCCGCATGCCAGGCAGCGCCGATGGATCCACATCCACCACCAGTGCTCCCTTTTTCTGATTCAGCTCGCCGATGGAAAGACGCTGGAGCGTCCCGGGATACCAGACATTGTCGCCAATGCGCTGCGGCGAATGGAGGTGGCCCATCGCCACATAGTCGTAGTCCCGGAAGGTGTCGGCCGCGATTTCATCCAGTCCACCCACCATGACTGACTCCGACTCGCAGGTCGTGGCGCCAGAGACAAACTGATGGCTGATGAGCACATGTGCCTTGTCCGGATCCAGCGTCTGGCGGGCCAGGACCTGTTCCATCATGTCCTGAAAGGAAGCGGGGCGGGTGCCCAGGACCCCGGCAGTGGAAAAGGGCTTGATGAAGGGCAGGAGGTGGAAGACCACGCCTTCCAGTTCCACCGCGCGGATGGCCCCGTCATACACCGTCTCCAGGTAAATGTCGCGGTCTTCCAGAAAGGAACGGGCGTAGCCCAGCTTCTTTGGTGAATCATGGTTGCCTGCGATCATGAGCACCGTCAGTCCGCTGTCCTTCAACCGGTTCATGAAGCGGTCCAGCACAGCCACAGCCTCGGCCCCCGGATCCTGCCGGTCATAAATGTCCCCTGCGATGACCAGGGCATCACACTGCAGGTCCTGCGCCTTTTGAATCACTTTCCTGAGCAGGTCTTCCTGCAGGTCCAGAAACTCCCGCGGATCCTGATGGTAAAAGGACTTGCCGATGTGCAAGTCCGATACGTGCAGAAATCTCATCGTGCCACCACCATGTAGAGACTGAATCCCACAAAGACGACACCCACAAGCCAGAACAGGGGCGCTTTCCATACACAGCGAAAGAGGGCCCGCTTTTCCATGAGCTGGTGCCAGGCCTGTCGTATGGCGGGCACCATGAGAATTGTCACGACCAGTCCCAGAACGGCCAGGACCAGGAGCAGAATGATCAGCAGTGGAAACCAGCCGACAAGTAGTGCCATGGAGTTGTTGATCACGTGCAGCAGGATTGGCACCCAGAGACTGCCGGTCTGTTCATACGCCCAGCAGAAGACCAGGGCCATGAAAAATACCGGGATCCCCTGCGTGAAGTTCATGTGCAGAAAGGAAAAGGCCAGACTGCTGATGATGGCCGCAAACACCGGGCTGTACCGCTTCAGACAGTTGTAGGCGAATCCCCGGAAGTACAGTTCTTCGATCACCGGGCCGATCACGCCAATGATGAAAAACATGCCGATCTTGTCCGCCATGGAGAACACAGCCGGCAGCTGCTGGCTGGAGGTTCCCAGAAGTGCCCAGAGCAGGCTGAAGCCAATGGACCAGAAAAAGGTCATGGGAACCGCTCGGAGAAGAGTCGGCATAATCCGGTGTCCCGGAGTGGACAGCCCTGTGAGGGGGGTGCCGGTCAGGACCATGCCCAGAGCCAGGGCGGGCAGGCCGCAAAACACTGCCGCAGCCATGAACACCGTCGTATTGACATGCCAGCCAAAGAGCAGGGGCAGGGAGGTGAGAAAGCCTGCGGCCACCTGCAGGATGAGGTACACCCACAGGGCGATGCCGATACGCTGAATGCGCTGTGTGCAGTTCAAAGACTGCCTGTTGTCATGATTCATATCGACTCCTTTCGATGGCGAATCGCACGGTTCCAGAGACGGGTGACGATCCAGCAGCAAAGCAGAGAGAGCACGATCCCGCCCAGCAGATCCGTCGGGTAATGCACCCCGAGATAGAGCCGGGAGAGGGAAATACCCACCGCATAGAGAAGAACCAGGGGCCACCAGCGGTTTTTCGCAAAGAGTGTCCCCCAGAACAGGGCGAAGGCCGCTGCGGTGTGGCTCGAGGGAAAGGAAGAGCCACCGGGTATGGGCCCCACCCGCTGCAGACCGGGTATGGTCAGAAAGGGACGGGGTTCCTGAAAGAGCGCCTTGAGAAACGTGGAGCATACCATGGTCAGGGCCAGTCCAAGCAGGACACGAAGGGCCAGAGACCGGGTTTTGCGAAAGCAGAGGAGCACAGCTGCAAACGCTGTGGCGATCCAGATGGTGTTGGTGAAACACAGCACCAGGTCATTGAGTGACGGCTGGCGCAAAGTCTGAAACCAGAGCAGGATCTGCGCGTTCACTGACGGTACCTGAGCTTTCTGTAATACTGCGCATCCGAGGCTTCATCCACCGCCAATGGCGGAGTGTGTAGGACAAAGTCCCGCCCGGCCCAGAGAGAAGCAAAATCGGAAAGGGAAAGCCGGGCTGTCCACCCATCGGTGCTGACAAGCACTGTGCTGCCACGCTGCTTTAAAAGAGATCTGCCGGAGCGCAGGGTATTCCCTGCCTCCAGTTCCTTCATTGCCTGTTCAATATACATAGTGACATCATATCATGGTCCATTTTCTTCCACCCATCCCTCCCGGGCTTTTGTCTGTTTCGTGCAGGAAACAGGCATGAAAAAAGCCCCCTGAGAACTCAGGAGACTTTATGATTCGGAATTCTGTGAAAGACTAGCAGTTGTAGTCGATCAGTTCCTGGAACCAGGCCTGCGGGTGAGCGCATACCGGGCACTTGACAGGAGCTGTTTCAGACTCGGCAATGTAGCCGCAGTTCAGGCAGATCCATTTAACCTTCTCGGGCTTGGAGAACAGTGTCTTGTTTTCCAGCTGATCCAGCATGGCCTGGTACCGGTTGCGGTGGTGCAGCTCGATGTTGCCGATCATGCGCATCTTTGCAGCGATTTCCTTGAAGCCTTCTTCTTCGGCTGTCTTGGCGAAATCTGCATACATGTCAGCCCACTCGAAGTTTTCGCCTTCCCATGCATCCTTCAGGTTCTGCTCAGTACCGGGGACTTCACCGTCGTGCAGATACTTGAACCACTGCTTTGCGTGTGCTTCTTCGTTTCCGGATGTCTGGTTGAAGATGTTGCGGATTACGATATAGCCGTCCTTCTGGGCCTGCTTTGCATACCACTGATATTTTGTAAATGCCTGGCATTCACCGGCGAACGCTGTCATCAGGTTCTGTTCAGTTTTTGATCCTTTTAATTCCATTGGATGATTACCTCCGTCTGCACCCATTGTAGTCTTTTTCAGCCTAAAGTTTCAACTGGATCAATCAATCTGCACTGGCCCAGGAAGGAGCTTCGTTTCCGCGCCGCACCAGGATGGCTTTCTGGAACTCCGTCTGATTCAGGAATTCCAGAATGCGCAGAATTTCGTGTTCCGTGCACCCGGTGATCAGTTTCACTTCGCAGTCTTTTTTCAGTATATCCGCAGATACCGCAATGGCCTGCACCTTCGTGCCGCCCTTTGAACCCTTGAAGACGTCGATGGGTGCCTGGTCAGAACCAGTTGTGTCCGTCAGAAACCCGTAGTCCACCGGATATACCAGGTTCCGGTACTTGAAGTGATGGCTTCCCTTCGGACGGTCGATGGTGCAGCTGCTTGACAGCAGAAGAGTATCCAGTTTCTGCCAGAAGAATATGTTGTTTTCCAGTTGACCTTCCATGATGACCCTCCAAACAATGCCTTTCCATTATATAGCCTGCTATCAGGGATTGAAACATTTTTCATGAAAATCCCTTTTGTTTCAAAGACATTCCGCAAACCAGTGAAACCTAGTGGCCACGGGGTACAAAGTCATGCAGTGTGACTTCACGCACCCGGTCTGCATAGAGCAGCTGCACAAAAATCACCGCCAGGGGAACCAGCGCCATCCAGATCGTTCGCCCCGAAAAATACCGACAGAGAAAGGAAGCGAGAATGCCTCCCAGGACAAACACGACAAGCATCGCAGAATGCATGGTCATTCGCCGATGGACCAGGACAGTGCCAGGATGGCGGTAATATTTCACCAGGGAGATTCCCAGCTGGCGCAGGTGATTGGTGCAGAACGTGGTGGCCATGGGGATGCCCCTGGCCTGGCGGAATGTGTTGTACTGCATGGAACAGATGAGATTGACCGCCACCTGTGAAATCTGGAAGGGGGCAGAATCCGGAATGAAGCCCAAAAGCAGCACTACGAGCATTTCTATTCCTATTAACAGCGTATCCCACCGAAGCATGTAACGGCGACGGATTGGCCCGGGAAGCAGTTCACTAAGCATGGATCCCAGCAGATAGGCACTCATGGGAATCAGATAGTAGAGGGCACCGAGCCATTCGCCCTGTCCGAGTTTCATGGAGAAGAGGACAAAGTTGGCAGTCTGCGCGTTACAGAAGACACCGCCACGGCAGGAGTAGGTATAGGCGCCATAAAATCCTCCCACAAACATGAGCAGGAGGAAAATGTGGCGTTTCTCGCATTCCAGGTAGATTTCACGATTGGTTTCTGAAGCATTCATGGGTTCAGTATAGTCCTGCAGGAAGGTGCAGAAATGAGAAAAACGATTTCAGGATTGAAAAGGGAGAGGAACGGGTCCTCTCCGGGAATGCCTATATCTATTGCATTCTGCGCAATTGGAAGAAGACTGTTAGGATGACTCTACGCCTTTCCAGTCCCCTTCATGAAGCGCGACTATTGTTTTTTTGCCTTTTCCAGCTGCTCTTCGAGTATTTTGATGTATTGGTCCTTTGCGGCGAGCTGTCGTTTCTGGTCCGCAAGCTGCCGCTTCTGATCCGCGAGCTGAGTCTGGTATTCCTTTACCTGCCGGCGTTCTTTCTTTCCCAGTGTATAGAAATGGGTGTCATAGTAATCCTGCGTTGCGGTTTCAATCATTCTTGTCATTTTCACACCTTCTGTCTCCATGAATCTGATTGCTTTCTTTCTGTCGGAATCAAACAGCCGGCCAAGCGCCAGAACTGTTTTATCCCTTGAATTTTCCCATTGTTCGTTGAGAAATACAATTCGGCTATCCACCATCACCTCAAAAGCTTCCATGACATGACGGATATATGTATCCTTTTCTCCTGTGTATTCCAAATGGAAATTCTCCTGTGTATTCCAAATGGAAACTTTTCTTCAAGACACCCAGACTGGAAGAAAACGGCAGGATCCACAGTGACTTAACGAGCTTCTGTCCCCTGTAGTTCTTATCCATGCCAAATCCAAGGCAGGATTGATTTGACGCTTCCAAAGAAAAAGGAGAGGAACGGGTCCTCTCCGATAGTATGGATGGCGATGATGAGAAAGGTGTATGCACCTTCTTAAGAAATGGAACATCACTTTCCAAAGCGATTTAGGATTTCCGCCCATTTCCGGGTTATGGGTTTGACTGCAGGTCCCCGAAAAATATACGGCATAGTTCGGAATCTTCAACCCGTTGTTTTGTCGTACAGTCATGGCGCCGTGAAAGTCTGATTTTTCTGAAACGGATAATTATATTTCCATCATCTAATGCAAGCAAGTACTGGTTCATAGCGGATATTACTGGGTTCCCAAAAAAATAACTTATATTTGTAATAATTTATTATTTTTATTCAACTACAAAAAATATTATGTCTTTCACACTATCCACTTTCAATCAATTATTATTTTTTTTGGTCGGTAACGGTGGATTTCCACATTTACAAGCTAGTCGTTTTCGTTTGATCCCAATCGTTCTACGATGTGGCATCCTAATAATTCGACCATTACTTTTAATCAAGAAATTATATTCGGGATGATCAACAATCTTTATCAGTAACTCGTCTGCTTCATTGTCTTCGAGAATTTTCTTTGCTAATCTTGTCAGGAATACTTTATTATAATTAGGTAATCCTAGTCTTCCCTTTCTAACTCCATGCCCAGGTTGTTGCCTCAATGATTGCTTTCGAACCTTTGATAGCCGGCTATAAGCTCGTAATAAATCAACGTAGTATTCAGATGTCGTTTCGATTATCTTAAATCTTGATTTTTCATTTTTATCATGCAAAACACTCACAACCTCTCTACATATTCTCACCTTTATTTTTTCCGGGATATTTTATTAGGCGCATCTTTTTGAATAACAAAGTAATCGGTTTCTTTGGGATCCACTATCATATAATTAAAAGTTGTAGAGTTATACGGGTTTTTAAGCTCATTTTCTATCTTTTTATATTTGACCCAATTCCCTTTTTTGATCGGTTTACACCCCTTTACAATAATGGAGACTTGAGCACAAGGCGTCTTATCATCATAAGGACCCAACCAACCATAAAACAATAAATCTGGCTTTCTTTTTAATACAAAATAAACATTAGTCGCTTTACGTTTATCTATAATAGTTTGGATTATTCCACTAGATGAATAGCCAAAAAAAGATCTTTGTAATCTTGATATCAATTCAGTTTTTTCAAATAGAGTTCCAAGTATAAAACCCGCAAGCCCCGCAAATAGTATATAGAAAGATATTTTCCACATAATCCCCGTAGGGCTAGAGTCACGTATCCCTTCAAATAAACAGATATTCGAAATAATCCAATTACAGATAATTTGAGTTAATACGCTAAATGTAAGAACGTCAATCGTATTGAGCTTTTGGTTTTCTGCTCCATTCCGTATTGATATAAGTTTAAGAAAAAGAGCACCAGGAAGATAAAACGAAAGTACCGATACGGCTATTTTAAATAAATTTTCAAACGAGAATAATTTAAGTGTCATATCGTAATCTAATGATGGTTTTGACAGGTGAATGATTTTAACCAAATCCCTTCCTTAAATTCAAAAATGGGAGAGTATACTCCCATTTATATATTTAATTAGTTTCTGGCTTTCGACCGTTTATCGGCTCCAAGCAGGATGAACAGAGCTGCACCGCCAATCAGAATCCAGAGTCCAGGCTGGGCATAGACAGATGTCTTTGTCTTCTGAGCCTTTTTCGGATCCCGGGCTGTAGTTGGCTGTACCGGGGATTTAGGCGCCTTATATTCAATAAGGAACGCTGTATCCATCTTGCCCTTGTCGCTCGAGGCGTCCGACTGTGAGCGATAGGCAGTGACCACACTGCTTAAACCACCCTTGTCATCATGGACCACCGTAACGCGGACAATCAGCTTTTCATCCAGTCCGGAGTTGTTCTCTCCCTTGTTCAGACCGGCTGACAGCTGGTAATAGTAGTTTCCAGGCGCAGAGAAGGAAACAGGTCCAAGACTTGCCTTTCCTGCTCCGTCAATGGAAACTTCAGCTGTTGCGGGTGCCGGAGCACCATCAAGAGGTTCCAGCTTGAAACTGGTCGTAAGGTTGACAGTATCGGCCGGTTTGTCCGAATCTTTCGTAAATTCCGTTGTGACTGGAATTTGTACGTCAACTGTAGGTTCCTGTGCCATTACAGCAGAAGGAGCGAATGCCAGAAGAGAAAGTGCACCGGCAAAGCCGATTCGCATCAGTTTTTTGAGAATGCCTTTCATCAGCTGTCTTTCACCTCCCGTTTGTTTTCAAGTTTGCCAAAGACGATCACTCGCCCATTGGTTTCTGTGTCATAACATGTGGACAATGCGATCACCTGAGAATCAGAAGGAACCGACCGATAGTGTAGTGCCTTCTGTTCCAAGTAGGAAATCACACCTGAAGCCGAACCTATATAAGAGGAAGCATTGTAGACCACCGGATCTCCCGCATCTGTCTTCAGGACAGCAAACAGGGAAATATCCCACGTGTTTTTGTCATTGTACAGTGTTCCCGTCTTGTGAGACTCGAAATACTTTTTGTCCAGGAACTTCGTTACATCCCCGTACATACCGCCATTTTCCATATGGTGACCATACGTCAAATTGTAGGCATCCGAGAAGTCACGATTGTTCAGACACGAAAGGAAGACAGATCCGGACAGGGCAAACTCTCCCAGAGCATCCTTGTTCACATACTCCATATCATCCTTGCCCTGCGTGACAGGCTGATCGATATGGGTATCGTCAACAGTTATCCACCCGATCACATCCGGATTGATCTTCATCAGTTCAGCCAGAGAATACACATGACCTTCCGACGGCTTGAACTTCATCATCTCGGAACCGTACCCTGCCTGATTGATCAGCCAGTTATCGTACAGCGAATAGCCACCATACAGCATCATGCAAAGCACGAGCAGCATGGCAACAAACGTAACGAACCGGTCACCAAGACGGGCAATCCTAGCCGCATTAGACATCAGTAATTCTCCACACTGTCAAACGGCAGGATTAGTCTTCTCTCTTGCGACGGAAGAACAGACCAGCGAAGATGCCACCCAGGGCTACCAGTCCGGCATACGGAGCAGCAGTCATCAGGATACCTGTGGGAATTTCTCCAGTTTTATCGTTGGTGACAGTTACAGTTTTGTTATCATTGCCCATAGCTGCAGAAGCGATAGTTGCTGTTGTGGTTCCATTTGTTTCTGTTTTTGTCACATCTCCACCAGTAGAAGTGACATTATAGCCTTTCGTTGATGCAAAAGTTTCCTGGATTGCAGCAGCATCAGCAGCAGAGAGACCAGAAATTGTCATTGTCTGGTTGTCTCCGAGGGTTGCGGTTACTGTAGCTGTCCCATTATTTGCATAGGCAGCTGTAGCTCCCTCAGAAACTACATATTTTTCACCAGCGGTAGAAGGTGTAACAGTAACTGTAAACGGGAAGGTATCATTTTTGTTTGCCTGGTTACCAGTGATGACTTTCTTGACTGTCAAAGTTTTCGTTGTATAAGTCTGTGCGAAAGAGATGTTTTCATCGCTCAGTTTTGTACCATTACCATTGTCTACAGTCAGGTACAGGCCATCATTGGTTTTAAAAACATGAGCATAGTAGCTTGTATCAACTTTTGGGAGACCATCAATATCAGACGACTTCTGGCTGATTGTATAGCAATACTGTCCAACAGGCAGATTTTTAAACAAGAATTTATTAATAGTAATAGCTGCAGTCTTTGTAGTTGTCTGTGTATCTGTATCTGCGGGAGTAAAAGTAACATCAGCTACGCTAAGTCCACCCCTAGGACCTGCAGCAATCGTATCTGCCCCATAAAGAGGAGTTTCGCTAGCACCGGGTGTACGGGAATCAGCGTTAAAAGAAATGGTACCAACAGGATCTTTGACGTTCTCTGTCTTCGTCACTATAACCGTAACATTAGCAGTGTCAGTTGCCGCAAATACAGGAGCAACACCCATTGCACTCAGAGCCATAAATCCGGCAGCTGCAGCTGCGGTCAGTTTTCCATAATGTTTCATAATAGAATATTTCCTTTCTTTATTCTGTTTTTCTATATACTTACAGTCCTGATCTTCTCAGTACTGTCAGTACCTTGCCGATAATCTGGTTTCGCTGGACAGGTCCAAACTGTCTGCTGTCTTTGGCGCCTTCTCTGTAGTCGCTGAGGATGAAGTATTCATCCTGTCCCAGGGTGAGCGGATAAGTTACATCCGAGTCATAAGCCGGGGTGGAGAAGTAGATATCTCCTTCAGAAACAACAGATCCGTTGACCATGAGACGGTCGTCTTCTGTGATTTCCACGGTATCTCCCGGTCTTGCAACGATACGTCCCGTTCTGGTTCTGGCTCCCCCTTCGTAAACAACGACGTCGTTGTTCCAGAGTTCGGTGGGATACCTGTATACCAGCTGCAGGTCTCTAGCCCGCAATGTAGGCCGCATATCATCGTTGGGAACCGGAATAATCAGGAAAATCACATAGAACAGCAGGAATATGAACAGGACCAGTCCCACCAGACGGACGAGAAAGCTTTGAAGATCTCTTCGATCCAGCGCTTTCCGCCGCTTGCGTTTGATAGAACGTTCGGGGCTGACAGAAACGTCTTTCTTCTGCTTTTTCCTCATCCTCTTTTCAACCTGGCGATCATTGCATCGCGTTCGTCAATCAAGGCCTGATAGTATGCCGCCTGGTTTTCATACACAGACCGGTATACCTGCTGAAGAGCTTCCATCTGCCTGAGGACGTCGAGTTCATCCACACCCCCAAAAGTTTTTCGTCGAAATTTCATTCCGTCTATGAATGAGGCAATATCATCCATCGTCTTGTACGTGGACTTGCAGCCCGAAGACTTAGACGGCATTCATCCTCCGACGTAATGCAGCAATCGCTCCAACCAGGATCAGCACAGCTCCGGCAGAGAGGATTAGTCCGTAAACAGAATTGTTATGGTCGTCCAGTCCGCTGGGTACCTCACCCTGTTTGTGATTGATAAAAGTAACAGTCGAAGCATCCGTCAAGGTACCTGAATACTCATTTCCGCTGACAACCTCTGCCTGGTCAACTCTGTGACTCGTCTGATAGCCAGCGGCAGCTTCTGTAGTTTCAGTCACTTTATATTTGGTTCCGTATGGGAGAGTAACTTTTACGTTCTGTTGATCTGACAGCGAGAAAGTATACAAACCAGCTGTATTGCTCTTAGTTAAGCCAGAAATATCTGCTGTCACTGCTGATCCATCCGGATTCGTAAGCTGAATCTCAAACGCAAACGGCTTTGTTCTGTCGCCGAAGTTACCTGTTACCTGTTTGGTTACCGTCAGTTCAGACTGCTTCAACGTGTTCAGGAACGTAATGTGGTGACCGTCCAGGACTTCATTCATGTGTTCATGAACAAGTCCCTCCTGTGTTGCGGTATCCAGACCATGGGAAGTAGCATAACCACTCTTTTCAGTCTGAGTGACCTTAACCTTCATATTTTTGGGTATTGAGAATTCGATTGATTCACCGTCTTTCAGAGTTACGACATGCCCCTGCCTAGACTCATCATAGTTGTATGTATTCTCCTCATGAATGAGGTCTTTCTTATAGGGTTGTCCATCCTTTGTCAGCTGAACCAGGAACTCAAATGGCTCCTGCAGATTGGCACCGGAACCTGTTACGGTATTTGAAAGCTTGAATGTCGTAGCTTCCTGCTTATACGTATTTTCAAAATGAACGACTGTGTTCTGCTCCCGGGCAAGAGTTGTCTTTACAGATTTCTCCTGATTCGTGACAGCAGCTGCTCCATTGGAGTTCTCACCAGTCCAGGCTTTTGTCGTCAGGTCATAACCCTCAATCTTCGATCCCTTGCTCTGAGAGTTATCACCATAGACCTCCGTTATGGTCACCTCTCCTTGATAATCCAGCTGCTCAATATAGACAGGGCTGTTTGAACTGTAGACCGGAACATCAATTGTTTTATCCACATTTCCATACTGAATCCTGAATTTCAATGCATTATAAGGAGCATCAGGTCTGGTATTGGTTTTAAAATCCTGAAGAGTGATATCTGATTCGGCACCAAAATCTTTATAAATATATAAAGTTGACTTTTCCGGAACTGGTGTCGGCAGGCTGGATCCAAAGCTTACAGCATCGATATAGTTACCAATGGTATCTGCATTTTGCATTTTTGAGGCCGTGGGACCTGCCACAAAATAGAACCGGGTTTCGTACTGTTCATCAGGAACTGTATAGCCACCTGTATGAATCGACCACTTTGTATTGTCATCCGTAGCCGTATATACAGTTACTCCAGGATAGGCTGTAGGATTAGCTGATACTCGTGAAATAAACGCTTCAACACTTGCCTGATTTGTCAGGTTTTCTTGTTGAGCTACAGCCGTCGACGTAATCAGAAGATACATAGTATCTTTCGTATTCTGTGAGGCTGTATTTGGATTGTCACCTCTTGCCCGGTGAGCAAAACTCCAGTTCAGAGTTGTTCCAGGCAGCGTAACTACATCCTGATAAAGAGATCCAGGTCGTTCTGCGTTTAGTTCAGCCCACTGATAGTTACCATCAGCATCATTTCCTTTGTAGTGGGTGGTATTACTCTTATGGGTTCCTACCAATTCAATATTGTTATCCTCATCAGTAGTTTTCCAGATCACGTTAGATCCGCCTAAAACATTCTTCTGTGAAGTACCCCAGTCACCAGACCAGGCAGAACTGTAATTGTTGAATTTCGGTGTCCCAAAGTTCCCATTTCGAATCGAGTCATAATACTCAATCTTCATTGGACTTGATTCATACTCTTGGACATCCCCACCAGCATCAAGTTTGATTTTTACTTTGTATGTACTCTGAAGACCTTTGGCTGCGACTGCATTCACCCAGGTTGCTTTCTCTGGATCTTTCTCAATGGTGTAAATGTTCTCCCCATTCTCAATGCCGTTGGCTGTTCTGGTTACCTCAATCCCGTCCTTATACCAGGTATATGTGGCTTTCACGCCTTCCGGGATCCCTTGAACTTTTGCTTCTATACGTCCATTCTGGGTTACATGATCTTCCAATGTGATGTTCAAGTCATTCGGCAGAGCTGCCCTTGCTTTTGCAAATGTCGCTGTGAAGGTGGAGAAGCTGTCTACAGTAAACTGAGAAGCAACAGTCGTTTCCCCTACAGCCACTGTGTCGTTCACAGAAGCCACAGGCTTCACTGCAATACCTGAATCCGTCTCTTCCAAGTGCTGGATGGCTACAGAATCTTCTTTCAGGTTCTCAGGGAACTTGTCTCTCTGAATGGTCAGTTTGACATCTACCTGAGCACCCTCTGCCGGTTCCACTTCTTCACCTGCAGGATTTTTGAAGGCGATATCGTAAGCGATGAAGGATTCATCTTCGTCAAGATCTGCACCGACCTTCTGTTCAGCTTCCTGATACTTGGCAGCAATTTCCGGATCGTCCGATTCTTTTGTCAGTTCTCTGACATCAAGAGTGGTTCCTTCCGGAAATTTTGCATTTTTAGCTGTAACCTGTACTGAAGCGCCGTCTTTGTCAGCAGTGAAGATTTCTTCCTCAGCCTTCCCCTCTTCTCCATCCTGGGATGGTTCTGTCGGTTCCTCCGGCTGTACCAGCTCCTCTTCAGGCTGCGGTTCCACGGCCTCCCCCTCTGGCGGAGTCACCGTCTGTCCATCATCCGCAGGAACATCTTCAGCCGGCGGTTCCGGATCTGTCACCGGGGCAGGCTCTTCCGCAGCCGGTTCTGTCGTCTCTGTCACACGTGCCGGTTCCTCTGTCGGAACTTCATCCGTGGCGGCGACAGGAATCAGCTGGGTCAAAACCATGCTCAGTGCCAGAAACAGGCTGAAGCACAGGGTTCTATGTTTCTTCCTAATCAAATTCCCCCTCCTTTTCTACTTGGTAAATCGGCTGACACTGCCTGTTCCGGAACATGGGCAGTGCTTTTTGCCGTGACTGTGCAAACCCCTAAGGAGGAAGACAGTCTGCACGGTATTTGTCCTTCATACGCTCCCCTTTCTTCTATGATCTGTTTTCAGTCCATGAGCGGAATGGTCCGGTACCACCTGAGAAAGGTGGTGTGAGACACATTCAGCTGTTCAGCCGCTGCCCGGCTGCTGATCTGTCCCTGTTTGTACCACTCACTGACCTGTTCAAACTCCGCCGGAATGGTCTTTGGCTTGGGTCCGCTGGCGCAGACAGGCCGCCGGATCATGTTCCGGGCACCGCTCTGCTTCAGACGGTCCTGAATCTGGTGAATGTACTCCATAAGGCTGTCCATCAATGCCGGATTGGCCGCATTGCAGTCTTCCCAGTCCAGAATCACCACCCGGCTGCCCGTTTCCCGTATCCTGGACCACCGGTCCAGGATCTGCGACAGGCTGTAGCCCAGACAGGTCAGGGACGGAATGGTCACCTGATCGCCCCTGGAAAGCAGATGCGTCAGTTCGTCATAGGCTGGTGTTCCTGCATTGCCAGTCTGATCAATGAAGATTTTTCCGCTGCAGAACGGTTCAAAGGGCTCGTTTGGCTGCATGACCGTATAGCCGTACTCCATGTACGCATCTCTCCTCTCTGTATCGGTGCATGACACTTGCTTTTGCGTTGTTTAGTAAGTGTCTGACACTTGCGATAATAGCATTGGAATTACTCAGGTAAAACCATGGAACGATACAAATGACATATTTTTGTTCTTTTCGTGTAATTTTAGGAACTGCTTTTGGAATGTTTATTGTGGTTTTTTAAGTTCCAGGACCACTTCTCACGTCTTCATCCCCCCCTGCCACCATGGCATGGATCCGCTAAATGCATGGCACTTAGGTTGTAAGCAGACTGGCATGTTACACACTACAAGTGCCACTTTTAGAATAAAAAGGGAGCCATGTATGAAAGAACCCCGAAAGAAGAAACCCATCAATGTGGAAGTCGGCGCCCGGATCAAACAGTGCCGCACGGCCTGCTGTCTGACCCAGGAACAGCTCTCGGACCATCTGGATGTGACCACACAGTACATATCCGACCTGGAGCGGGGTGTGACCGGTGCGTCCCTGACGACCATCATCAGCCTGTGCCGGATTCTGGAAACCTCCGCGGATTATATGCTCATGGGCAAAGCCCCGGATCCCGCCACGCGGTTTACCGAGCCCATGGACCGGTTTACCACGTCGCAGCAGCGGAAGATCCTGGACATTCTGGAGGACATCGATTCCCTGCTCTCTCTGCAGGAAGACACCAAAGCCCCCTGACAACTTGCCAGAGGGCTTTTTCAATACGCAAAAAGCGGCCATATTCGACCGCTTTGTGTTCTATGCGCTGTGGTTTCGCCTCAGAAAATCCTCTTTGCCTGCCAGGATCAGGTCAATGGCTTTGCCAATGCCGTTGTTTTCATTGGTGTCCGTCACATAGCTTGCGGTTTCCTTCGCGGTCTCCATGGCATTGCCCATGGCCACCCCGATCCCCGCTTCCTTGAGCATCGGGATGTCGTTTTCCGCATCGCCGAAGGCCATGACTTCATTCATCGTGCAGCCGACTTTCTCCGCCACTTTCCTCAGGGCGCTGGCCTTGGAGACACCATGCGGCATGATCTCCAGCCAGTTGTCGCCCACCATCAGCAGGTCGTACGCCTTGAGCTCTTCCCGCAGCTTCGGGAGATTCTTCTCGAAAAACTTCGGGGAGTGGATCATGCACACCTTGTTGATATCCTTGTCGATCACCCGCCCCCTGGAGGGCAGGTTGGCGAAGGTGCGCACATCGCTGGCGGCCTTGAGTCCGTAATCATCCGGTTCTCCCGAAATCACGCGGCGAAGCTGCTTGCGCACGCGTCCCGGTGTGGTGAGATAGGAGTAGAAGTCGTACCCGCAGCAGAAGATCCCCTCCACACCATATTTCCGGCATGTGTTCTGGATCTTCACACTGTCTTCGGGCGTCAGGACATCATCCACGTCGTATTCTTTGTTCGCAAAGTCGTAAAGGATCTGGCCGTTCACCAGCGCCAGGTAGTTCTCTCCTTTGTCCAGCCCCAGGGGCTTGTAGACAAATTCACACCCCGCGCGGTCACGACCGGTGGCAAGCACCACATGCATACCTGCGTCGATGGCGCGGTGAATCGCATCCGCCGTGCGCGGATCCACCGTTTGGTCTTTGCGCAGCAGCGTGCCGTCGAGATCGAAGGCCAGGACTTTGACGGTCATCGCTCGAGGAACTCCCAGAGGCCTTCGGTCTTTGCGGTGTCAAAGTCGATGGTGCTGGTGGTGTTCCAGAGGCTGATCTCTTCGGTCACGACGTTGTAGCCAATGGCCGCTTCATCCGATTTGCCGTTTTCGTAGCGGTAAATCGCGGGGGTGTAGAGAAAATACGGCTGAAGCTTCAGCCACTCTTTGCCCTCCTCGGTGCTGGAGACCAGGGTCTTGTCCTCCGCGTTTTCCTTCACGAGGTCAAAGTCCGTGGTGTCCAGGCGGAAGAGGTGCACCTCAGGATGATCCCCTTTGGTCTCTTCGATGTAGTCATTCATGGCCTGGCAGAATTCGCACCCCTCCCGCTCCACGAGCAGCAGGAAGGTGTCCCCGTCTTCCGCCATGTCCCGGACGTCCTGGACGGTGACGTCTGTGATGGTGAATTCAGAGCGTTTCGTGGTGCACGCGCTCAGAAGCAGAACCGGCACACAAAGCAGCGCCAGCAGCAGTTTTCCTGGTTTCATTCCATCCTCCCTGTACCGAAAAGACGTATCTAAGGTCCGAACGGTACTGTTCAAATCATCCTGCCTGTGCTTCAGGCAGGGATTCATCTGTTCCTAATTATATATAGGGAATGCTCATTTGCGCGCATTCCCTGCCTGCAGGCCGTCAGCGAGCCTGATCACGCTGTAGGCCAGGTCTTCCAGTTTCTGTTTCCCGGTCCGCAGGGCGGTGGAAAAGTCCATGGCCCGGTCTGCGGTGGAAAACACGCCAATGCATCCGGCATCATACATCCCTTCATACCCCGGCCCCAGGGCACCGGAGAGGCAGATGCAGGGCACCTGATGCTTTCGGGCCAGCGTAGCCACACCGTAGGGCACTTTGCCAAAAAGCGTCTGCCGGTCGGTCTGGCCTTCGCCGGTGATCACAAGGTCGGCCTTCGCAATGGCATCCTCCAGCCCGCTGTACTCCATGATGAGTTCGATCCCCGGCACCATGCTGGCACCGAAAACCGACAGAAGCAGACCGCCAATGCCGCCCGCCGCGCCCGATCCTTCCTGGGCATCCATGTCCACATGGAAAGTCTGGCGGATCTTGTCGCGGTAATGGACCATGGCTTCGTCCACCTGCACCATCTGGGTTTTGTAGAGTCCTTTCTGGCGCCCGAAGACATAGGTGGCGCCGTTTTCCCCCAGGAGGTGGTTCTTGACGTCGCACGCCACGGTGATCTTCACGTGACGCGGAAGCCGGCAGCGGCGTTTGTCAATGAACGCAATGCGGTCCAGGCTGTAGGTGCAGGGGGGCAGGATCTGGCGACTGCTGTCATAGAACACCGCCCCGAATTCCGCCAGCAGCCCCATGCCCCCATCGTTGGTGGCCGTGCCGCCGAGCCCGATGATGATCTCCCGGGCTCCGCGGTCGATCGCATCCCGCATGAGCATCCCCACGCCGCTGCTGCTGGCAATCATGGGATTGCGCCGCTCCCGCGGTGTGCGGTTCAGGCCAATGGCACTGGCCGCGTCCATGATCGCCACTTTGTCTTTCTCATTCCAGCAGTATCTCGCCGTGACGGGTTTTCCATAGGCGTCCGCCACGCTGCATTCCACGAGCCTGCCTTTGCTGTAGCGGGCGAAGACCTCCGAGGTGCCTTCGCCGCCATCTGCCATGGGATAGGCATGGACTTTGTGTTCCGGGTTGGCCCGGATAATTCCTTTTTCTATGCTGCGCACCGCTTCAGGAGCACTCATGCATCCTTTGAAGGAGTCGCAGGCGACTACGATATTCATAGGTTTATTGTACTCAAGCCGTGTATGCCTGTAAAAACTGTTTGTCCCCCGGCAGGCTCTCCATCGGCATATCGACGAACCAGGCCATCATCGGCCTCACGGGGACAGGAACCACACTTGTGTTTTGCCGGTGTCGAACTATATACTGAATTGATTGAAATACTGAATGGATCGAGGAGGGACTGTTCATGGAACCCAAGCATATTCTGATTGTCGTGACGGGCGGGATCGCGGCGTACAAAGCCTGTGATCTGACGAGCCGGCTGTCGAAGACCGGACATGAGATCCGGGTGGTGATGACGGAACACGCCACGAAGTTTGTCACGCCTCTCACCTTTGAGTCCCTCTGTCACAGGCCGGTGCTGACATCGCTGTTCGAAGACCACCCGGAGGATCCCATCGCGCATGTGAATCTCGCGAAGTGGGCAGATGTGGTGTGTGTGGTGCCGGCAACGGCGAACATCATCGGCAAGATCGCACACGGAATCGCGGATGACCTGGCAAGCACCGTGTGTCTGGCTGCATTCCGCAAGCGTATCCTGTGTCCGGCGATGAATGTGCATATGTATGAAAACGAGGCAGTGCAGGACAACCTGCGGGTGCTCAGAAACCGGGGCTGGGAGATCCTGGAACCGGTAAGCGGTCTGCTGGCGTGTCAGGATGAAGGCAAGGGCAAGCTGCCGCCGGTGGAAACCATTGCGGAGACGGTGCTTTCTTCGCTGCATGACAAGCCCCTGGCGGGAAAGCGCGTGGTGGTCACTGCCGGTCCGACGCAGGAGGCGCTGGATCCTGTGCGGTTCATTTCCAATCACTCGACGGGCAAGCAGGGGTATGCGATCGCCCGGGCGGCGCGAAATCTCGGGGCAGAGACGGTGCTCATTACCGGTCCGGTGTCTCTGGCAGCTCCTTCGGGGATGGAGGTCGTGCCGGTGGTTTCGGCGCGGGAGATGTTCGAGGCGGTGAAGGCCCGTCAGGATGCGGATATGTTTGTCCTGGCGGCGGCAGTGTCGGATTTCCGGCCGAAGGACGTATCGAATCAGAAGATCAAGAAACGGGACGCGTCGCTGGTGACGGAACTGGAACCCAATCCGGATATCCTGGCGTGGCTGGGGGAACACAAGCGGCCGGGGCAGAAGCTGGTGGGCTTCGCGATGGAAACCCAGAATCTGGAGGAAAATGCCAGGCACAAGCTGGAGGCCAAGCACTGTGACCTGCTGGTGGCCAATGACCTGTTTGTGCCGGGGGCCGGATTCGGGACGGATACGAATGTGGTGCTGTTCATTACGCCGGAAAAAACACGGCGGCTGGAAAAGACCACGAAGGAGGACCTGGGATACAGGATCCTGGAGGAGGCAGCAGGATGTTGATGGCCATTGATGTGGGGAACACGAACATCACGATCGGGTTCTATGACGGGGATGACCTGGTGGCGACAAAGCGGGCCAGCACGGCGGAGCGGCGCACGAGCGATGAAATCGCGGTGCTGCTCTATGCGTTCATGGACCTGGCACAGATCCTGCCGGATCAGATCGATGCGGTGATCGTGTCCAGCGTGGTGCCGAAGATCATGCATTCGCTGAAGAACGCCATTGTGAAGTACCTGCACCTGGAGCCGCTGATCGTGGGCCCGGGGATCCGGACGGGAATCAGCGTGCAGCTGGACAACCCCCGGTCTGTGGGGGCCGACCGGATCGCAGACTGCGCCGGGGCGTATCACACCTATGGCGGGCCGATCCTGGTGGTGGATTTCGGGACTGCCACGACGTATGACTATGTGGATGCGGACGGTGTGTTCCGGGCGGGTGCCATTTCGGTGGGCATTGAGTCAGGGGCCAATGCGCTGTGGGGACGCACGGCACAGCTGCCGGAGGTGGAGATCCGCAAGCCGGAGACGATCCTGGCGCGCAACACCGCAACAGAGATGCAGGCCGGGATCTTCTTCCAGTTTTTGGGGGGCTTCGAGACGACGGTGAAGCAGTACCGGCGGGAGCTGAAGACGGATTTCCGTGTCGTTGCGACAGGGGGCCTGGGGCGCGTGATCTGCGGAGCAACGGACATGATCGATGTCTATGACCCGGATCTGATCTTCAAGGGACTCAAGACGATTTACGACAAGAACCAGGACTGATGAAAACAGGCTGCATGCCTGTCCGTGACGCTGATGAGGCAGAGGGGCAGGAGAAAGCGGCCTGTTTTTATATCGTTCCTGTTGGGTCGGCTGGCCGATTCCTTGCTCTGGGGCAGTCTTGGCCGGCCTTTCTTTTTGCGCGCAGAAGTCAGTCCGGCAGCGACGGAAGCCGGTTCTTTCGCCTGCCGGACGATCTGTCTCTTTCATGCCCAGCCAGCTGATTGAAGAGCAGAGCAGAATATTCAAATAAAAAATTTCTGGTTTTTTTTCGGAATTTGCGGATCATTTGAGTTTTCAGCCCATACATTTTCTCGACATCCCCGATACCTGTCGGGTTTGTCGTATGACATGCAAAAGGCCCGCCGGATGGCAGGTCTTTTACAGAAAGTTTTAAGAAAGGGAATTTGATTATGAAGTGAGCCTCTATCCTTGGCTCACCTATAAGATACCAGCCTGGTATGGTAATATAAACGCCACATTGTGTGATACTGTGTGATTATTCTTTACCGTATTCATTGTTCCGTATTCCCTGCAGCCGCAGAGTTTCACCGTCCCAGTCAAAGATGAGCAGGCACCCGTTCTGGAACCATTCGGGCTGCCGGTCACACTCTGCGAATGTGAGAATAAGACTCGCCGCAATGCCATGGGTGATCCCCACCGCTGTTTCGCCATCAGGCGTTTTGGACAGGACATAGCCAATGGCTTTGGCCAGCCGGTCCCTTGCTTCTTGCAAGTCCTCCGCCCCATGCGACGGCAGTTCATCCCAGCCCGGCGCTTTGGCTCCGGGTTTTCCGTCAAATTCCCCGAAGGAATACTCCCGCAGGGCCGGCAGAGCCATGCGCTGTGCATGCGGGAGCACGATTCCCGCGGACTCCACCGCCCGTCCCAGGTCGCTTGACCAGATCACATCCGGCTGCACACCCATGTGTTTCAGCTCCAGACCGGCACGTTCCATCTGCCGCTTCCCTTCTTCCGTCAGCGGAGAGTCACTCCAGCCCTGGAGTCTGTGCTGTGTGTTGAATTCGGTCTGTCCGTGACGGATCAGGATCAGCCGTTTGTGTCCCGTTGCGACTTGAGGCGTTTTTTCTCTGCCTGTTTCCATACCTCCAGTTTCTCCTTCCGGCATATCCTGCCAAAGGGGCAGTCCGCACAGCGGGGATTGCGCGCTGTGCAGAAATACCGCCCGAAAAAGATCATTTCATGATGCGCCCGGTTCCAGAGATCCCGGCTGATCTTGCGCTTGAGTTTTTCCTCGACCTTCTCCACGGAATCCTGGGGCCTGGCCAGTCCGAGGCGCTTGGAGATCCGGTCGACGTGGGTGTCCACCGCGAAACTGGGGATGTCAAAGGCCACACTGCGCACCACATTGGCGGTTTTGCGGCCGACACCCGGCAGGGCTTCGAGCTGTTTCCGGTTCGAAGGTACCTGCCCCTGGTATTTGTCTTCCAGTTCCCTGGCAAGCGCCGCGATGTTTTTCGCCTTTGTCCGGTACAGGCCAATGGTCTGGATATACGGTTCCAGGTCCGCCGGTTCGGCTCTGGACATCGCATCCGCATTGGGGTAGGCCGCAAACAGCGCCGGTGTGACTTTGTTCACAGCCGCATCGGTGGTCTGCGCCGAGAGCGCCACTGCCACCAGGAGCTGGAAGGGCGATTCGTGGTGCAGCTCGCACTCGGCATCGGGGAAGATCTTCTCGATCTCGTGAATGATCTCGTCTCCGTACCGCGTGGATTTCGACGGTGTCTGCACCAGGCTGTCGCTGTCTGGTGTGGCCTGATCTGCATCGGCACCGGGCAGGGCGGCAGTCTGGCGGTTATCTTCGTTCATTGCGGTAGCCTTTCCGCAGGTCTTCCGTGCTCAGGCCCTTCTGCTGCCAGGAAGCCAGGATCCGTTCGATGTAGTTGGTGTCGGGGTGTCCGTAGGCAATGGCTTCATCCAGTGCCAGCAGCACCCGGTCCTCGCCGTAGGCCGCGGCCATGTCTATGATGCGCTGCATTTCCTGGCTTGAGAGCGTCCTGGCAAAGGCATCCTCGAATTCCTGGATGAGGCTTCTGGCCAGAGGCTGTCCCACGGACAGGCCCCGGTCATAGACCCCCTGGGTGAGGAAGCGGACTTTGCCGTTTTCCATCGCAAAGTCCAGGAATCCCTTGTCGCTCAGGTCCCCCAGTGTCTGCTCCGCCTGGGCTGTGGTGATGCCCAGTTTTTCGCACAGAATGTCATGAGACACAGGAATCTGTGCCTTGTTGAGATATTCGATCATCAGAAGCGTCAAAGCCTCCAGGTGTGACAGGTGCAGAGATTCCAGGTGGCCCAGGATCCACATCGTGTGGTCCATCCAGGGGCTGTTCCAGTCGTTGCTGCTGTTGTTCAATCCTTGTCCTCTCTTTCGTAGATCCGCGTCAGGGTGTCATAGTCCAGCATGAGCAGCTTCCCCGATCCATGGAGTTCGTACACCGGACTGTCGTAGCCGAATGCCAGTTCGATGGAATCCGCCTCTATGTTGTAGTTCTCCTTCGCGTTTTCCTTCGCCGCATCGTAGTCCAGTGTCTCTATGCCCCGGGTCGTGAGCTGCCCGCCGTTGTTGTCGAACCAGTACAGTGTTTCCTCTGTATAGCCCTGCCACGTGACGTATGCAAAAATATTCTGTTCCAGTCCCCGGATCCCGGGAACGGCTTCCCGGATCACCTGCTCCGTTGCCGCAAGCTGGGCATCGTGCAGGCGCACCGGGCCGGATATAAAGAGGGCCCAGAACACGGAAACCAGTCCGATGGCCAGGGCCCAGAGAAATATGGTGACGGAAAAGCCGAATGTCTGCGGCTTCTTCCCTGTTTTCTTTCTGTTTTTTGCTGGCATCGGTTTTATTATACCGCCTTGCCGGCGTCTGTCATCCGCCTGGGTGTCCGGCTTTGCGGCTCTCCAGCAGGATGTATCCCGTAAACTGCCTGCACACCACTTCCAGGTAGGTGCTGCCCGCCGGCAGCTGCACCTCCTGCTGGAAATACCCGGGGTACTTGCAGACGACGGTCCGGGTTTTGCCATTGGTCAGGTCAATGGAGATCTCCCCGCCCTGCTGGTCGATGCGGCCGGTGAGCATCACCGTGCGGGGTTCCTTCAGGGCGGACCCGAACACCGGTTCCTTCAGTGTCAGGTCCTCTCCCTGGAGTTCATAAGTGCCCGTCACGCGGTCACTGCCGCCGGTGCGCCTGCCAGTGTACAGCAGGTTCTGCACCAGGGGCGAGGTAATGGCCAGGCTCGCGGTCACCACCGCTGCGGCCAGCAGGACAAGCCATAGAATGCGTTTCTTCATGGCTCCAGCATACCCGCCGCAGGAGACAGTCACCCTAACAGCTGTGAAAGACAGGATCCACCATCATCGGCAGCATTGGCAGGACGGACAGCACCGGCATGCTTCGTGCAGAAAAAAAACCGGATCTTCATGCCTGAGGATCCGGCTGAGTCTCCTGTTTCCGTGCGAGGGTCTTAAGTTCCTTCCGTCGTTCGCGCAGAGAAGCCCGGAGCCACCAGAGGGCGTTGATTTCGCTGCCGGCCAGGAAAATCAGGCCGGTGAGGTACAGCCACAGAAGGAGGATCACAAAGGCTCCCAGGGTGCCGTAGATGACGCTGTAGTCGCCGAAGTTCTCGACGTAGAAGGAAAAGGCGATGCTGGAAATCACCCAGGCAATGATGGAAAACACGATGCCGGGGAGCAGGGTCTTGAAGGGGACCCGGGTGGGGATCGAGCAGCGGTAGAGGATGATGAGGGCGATGCTCATGATGGCGGCGGCGATGAGAAAACGGCCGTATTGCCAGAGCGTCAAAAGGAAATCCGAGAGCCGGAGAGTCTGGGGCGGAAGCAGGGAAACGAGGAAGGTGATGACGTTGTGGCCCAGGATGATGAGGATCAGGCTCGCGGCCAGGGTGAGGGGAATGAGCAGGGTGCAGAGGATCTGCTTGAGGGTCCGCCGGATGAAGCTTTCCTCGGATTCCTGCCGGTAGGAGATCCGGATGCCGTCCATGAGGCTGCGGATGAAGCGCCAGGGGAAATAGATGGAGAACACCAGGGCGAACATGAGGAGCTTCATGTCGAAGGTCCTTGTGACGTAGTCGAGGTAGCCCTTGAGCATATCGATCATGTCCTTTGGCAGGACACGGGCGAGGAGGATATCCATGGTGGCGGTGTCAATGTGCAGGGAGCCGATGATGAGGCTGAAGAGGATCAGGAGCGGGAAGATGGAGAACACGAGGTAGTACGCGAGGGCTGCGGCACGAGTGGTGACTTCGTCTTTGGTGCAGCGGGTGAAGAGCCGCATGGCGGGACGCAGGCGGCGGATGATCGGCTTAAGGCGCCCGGCGAGTTTCGGGGGGAGCTGGATGGTCATGAATCGTGTCTCCTTTCGGGTCCTGGCAGATTGTGGGAGTGTAATGCGTGAGGGCGGCTGCGTCACAATGGATCCGGGTCTGTGGCGGGATCTGATGTGTGGCTGGATGCGTTTGTGGCGGGTGCATCCGGTCTGGGCCGGCTGTCACTTTCTGTCACCTGTCACTGTACCAGATGGCGGTTCACGGGTGGATGCAGATGCAGTGCGTGACAGGTTGAATTCCGGGCGGATTTTGCAGGGTTCAAAAAACCGGATCTCCATTCTCGGAAAATCCGGTTTTGCGTCCTGGACGGTTTCATCTGGATCGGATACCGGCTGTCAGCCGCTGCATCCGTCCTGTGGCTGTCTTCTGCCGGCCGCTATTCGTGGTCGTGGCAGCAGCCGCCCTCGTGGTGGCCGCCGCAGCAGCCGTCGCCGTGGTCGTGGTCATGGCCTTCGCCATGTCCCCCGCAGCACCCGCCGTCACCGTGTCCGCCGCATCCGCAGACGGTGTTCAGCACAACGAGTTCCCCGTTGACCAGGTCGATCTCCAGGCCATCCACGACATCCCGGGCTTCTTCGGGGATCACGATGTTGATGTCATTGACTGTTTCCGGCTGGTCGTCTTCTGTATAGACATCCAGTCCGATCACCGGGCTCTTGCCGCAGCATGTTTCCTGAATCGCGACCCGCAGTCCGTGGGCACCGGTTTCGTTCAGTGCCTGCTGCAGGACGTCTTTGGCGCTGTCTGTAATTTTCATATCAATCGCCTCCGCCGTTATTTTACCATCACAGGCACGCACACCATGTCCGGATGAACCTGGCGGTGTTTTCCGCTGCCACTTCCGTGAATTTCTCGAACTCCATGGGGTTGTCGTCATGCCCCGTCACATCCGACAGGGCGCGGACCGCCAGGAAGGGAACCCGGAAGGCATGGGCCACCTGGGCAATGGCCCCGGCTTCCATTTCCGCACAGGCGGCACCCGGCCAGTGGGAGCGGATGAACGCCACATCCTCGGGACGGGCGACGAACTTGTCCTGGCTGACAACTTCTCCCAGTTCACTCGGGAGCTGGAGTTCGTCCAGGATCTGTCGGGCGTGGTTCACGAGCCGGATGTCGGGATCGAAGACTTTTCCGAATCCTTCCGGTCCGTCCAGCGGCGAGGTGTCATAGTCACCCTGGATGATCCGGCTGCTGATCACGAGATCCGTGACTTTCTGCGTATCCCGCAGGCCGCCGGCGACCCCGGCGTTGAGGATATAATCCGGGTCGCAGAGTTCAATGAGCAGCGTGGCCGCCATTGCCGCCAGGGCCTTGCCCACACCCCCCAGAGCCAGGGTCACGTCTTCCCCCTCTATGGTGCCGGTCCAGAATACGATGCCGGCGGTTTCCGTGGTGCTTTCAACGTGCATCACGCTTCTGATCGCCGCGGCTTCCGAGTCCATGGCGGTTATGATTCCAATCATGCGGTCTCCTTCTTCCTGCAGATATAAAAATACTTTTCCCCCGGCTGCAGCCCCGGCAGGTCGAAGTCCGTCACGACGCTTTCCAGCGTGAACCGTTTCTCCAGTTCCTGCCGGACAAACTCCGGATCATGGATGTACTGCAGGTGGTGTTCCTGCAGTGTCCTGCCATCCGGAAGATAAAACGCGAAATCCTGATACAGCACATTGTCTTCGCTTTCAATCAGCCACTGGACCTGGGTGCCGTCCTCAAAGGTCCCTGCTTCGGCATAGCCTTCCCTGAATTCTTCGATCCGGTCCTGGCTGTGCATGTCAAAATACAGGTATCCCCCGGGATTCAGGTGAGTCCATGCCTGGTCGAGCCACCGGACAAACCCGGCTTCATCCAGGTAGTTCACGGAATCGCACAGACAGGTGATGACATCAAAGGTGCCAAATCCCGACAGGTCGGTCATGTCCCCGGTGGACCAGGTGACTTTGTGGTCCGTATCCTTGGCTGCAGCGGCTTCAATCATGGCCGGCGAGAGGTCCATTCCCTGGACATCTTCATACTTCTCTGCCAGCTGTCTGGTGATTTCCCCGGAACCGCAGGCACAGTCCAGCAGGGTGCTGCCGGCGCTGCCGATCCAGTGCACCCAGTGCCTGGTGGCTTCGTCGTCCTTGACCAGCGCATCGTAGTACCGGGCCAGAATGTCGTAGTTCATGCCCCGGGTTCTTCGCCGGTGGAGTCCGCTTCTTCGGTCCGGTCAATGAATACATCCCGGTACAGCTTGTCCAGGCCATAGAAGTCCCGTTCATCCTGCACGAAGACATTCACCACGACATCCTTGAGATCCACCAGGATCCACTTCGAGTCCTGGCGTCCTTCCACACGCATGTCCCACTCCAGGCCTTCTTCCTTCAGCTTGTCCTTGATGCTCTGCACCACGGCATTGTTCTGCCGCAGGTTCTGTGTGCTGCAGACAATCATGGTGTCCATGAACGGAGAGAGCGTCTTCATGTCATAGACACGGATGTCCGTGCCTTTTTTGTCTTCAATGGCGTCGATCACGACGCGGGTCAGTTGGTCCATACTGCATCCTTCCTGTGGGCATCCACGTATTCCCGGTTGGATGCCCTGCATTTTTCAAAACCGGCTTTCAGATCCCGCCGGCACAAATCGATGAGGTCATAGCTGTCATATCCCCGCAGGGGGTCCAGCTTGTCGGCACAGAACACACACATGGCCAAAGGATCGTCGCTGGTTCCCTTGACGTGGTGGAAAATGGCATTGGAGATCCTCGGATCATGGATCCCGAAGACCCGGTCCGTCACCTGTGCCCCCACATAGCTGTGCCACGCAGCGGGATGCATGGTGAGTTCCTCCGGACAGACCGCTTCAAGCCATGGCCGCATGCGGTCCACCGGCATGGCCTTGCAGACATCATGAAAGAGACCTGTGAGCCAGGCCTGCTGTCCATCGAGTCCCGCTGCCAGGGCGAATTCCTCCGTGAGCCTTGCCACGGACAGACTGTGCATATACCGCCGGTCGGGGACGCGGCTTTTCACAAAGTCCTTGCAGTAGAGCCGGTTCGCATAGAAATAGTCCAGGAGCTCCTGCGGAACGTAGTTCAGCCGGTTTCCCGTCCGGATTTCGGTGCTCGACACCGGGACCGGATCCATGTGGATGAAGTGAATGGGATACTTCGTCTTCACGTTTCTGCCATCCCGGGCCACCGCCGCGAATTTTACCAGCCGTGCCAGCGCATCCGCTTCCTTCCATTTGTGGAACTGCTCCACCTGGTCATTGCCGACCAGGAACGTAAAGTCACAGTCCGGGTACTGTTTCTTCAGGTACCGGACTGTATCAATGGTAAAGGACTCCCCTTCCCGCTCCAGCTCACAGGTTTCCACCCGCATCTGCGGTTCGTTTTTCAGGGCAATCTCCAGCATGGCCTTCCGGTGCTCTCCCGGGGTCAGCTGCCGGCTCTTGAGCGGCGCCTGTCTGGCGGGAATGAACCACACTTCATCTGCCTCCAGCTGGTCAAGGGCCGCATGGGCCATGGCCAGATGCCCGGCATGCACCGGATCGAAGGATCCTCCCAGAAGCACAACCCGCCGGCGGGTGTCAGCCACATCCGGCACCCGGCTGACAACAGACCGGGAGGGAATGGCATCCACGTGCACGGGGCTCTCTGTCGCCTGACTCACAGCCGGACGCCCAGTTTGTTTTCCTTCGTGGGCCGGTACAGCAGGACTGTCCGCCCGATGATGTGAACCACATTGGCCCCCGTTGCAGCCGCCAGGTCAATGGCGGCTTCGCGGACATCCAGCGGTGCGGTTTTCAGCAGGTTGATTTTCACGAGTTCATGGGCATCGAGCTGGATGTCCAGGTTTTTCACGGTATTTTCACTCAGTCCGTCCTTGCCGACCTGCAGCAGGGCAGGCATGCCCTGACCCAGGGTACGGAGTGTCTTCTTTTGAGATGCATTCAGAATCATCAGATCATCGCCTTTCGAAACGTCACGTCCACGCCCTTGTGGACCTTTACATAGATGTCCCTGACATCTCCGGATACGGTAAACCATCCGATCCCGGCGATGTCCACATCCATTTTTTCACCCGGTTGCAGCTTCGGGGCATGCCAGGTGTGCATTGTCAGCAGACTGGTGTCGGCCGCCGGAGAGAGCATCCCGTTGAGGTGCCTGGTCCACAGTTCATCGGCTTTCGCCAGCTTGCCCCGGTGAATGGGCAGGTTCCGCGAGAAGTTGCCCACCACGGTGGCTTTTCCATCTGTCTGGATATCGAGCCGGGCCAGGCCGCCGGCCGCAAAGGACTGGTCTTCGTAGATCTGCGACACAAAGGGCCGGATGGGCTTGGTGGGGATCACGGTCTTGAGTTCCTTCGCGGGCAGCACCGAGAGCAGACTGTGGTGGTTTTCGATGCCCGGGGTATCGTAAATCGTCCAGCCATCCTGTTCGATCGGAATGAGATCCAGTGTGGTGCCGGGGTTGCGGGACACCGTGAGATCCCCCGAATGGAGCAGCTGGTTGATCAGCGTGCTCTTTCCGGCATTGGCGGTGCCCATGAAGATGACATTGCCGCCCTTCCGGTAATAGTCCATGGCCGCTTTCAGGTTCTCGATGGATTCCTGTGCCATTTCCCCGTGTTTGAGCAGCCCGCCGACGATGAGCATGTCCCTGACTTCGATGCCTTCGTCCTTCAGCCGGTGGTCCACAAATTCGTAGATCTTGTCATCCGACAGGGACTCCGGCAGGATGTCGCGTTTGGTGAGCACCAGGACAATGTCCTTGCCGGGAAGCTTTTTGTTCAGGCGGGAAATCATGTTGGATTCAAAGGCAAACAGGTCCACCACCCAGAACACCGTTCCGTCCACTTCATTGATTTTGTCCAGGGTCTTCGAGGACTCGATTCCCTGCTTCATGTCAATGGTGACATCCCCGTAGTTGCGGATGCGGAAACACCGCTGGCAATAGGAGGCGTCCAGTTTCGGCACGTATCCCAGGGCATCGGGATCTTCGTTCTGCAGCTGCACGCCGCATCCCTTACAGTATTCAGTCATCGAATTCCCTCCTTTTGAACACGCCTTTTTTCTCGTAGTGATCCAGGATCCGGTTCTCGAAAAACCGGTTGATCTGTGTATCGAATTTATCGCTCTCCGTGATGGGGTGCGTGAGGATCGAATACACCCCCGCCAGGTTGGCTCCCAGGACATCAGTCATGAGCTGGTCCCCGAGCAGTGCGGTTTCTTCCGGCTTGACGTGGTAGAAGCGCATGGCTTTTTTCAGGTTGCGGGGCAGCGGCTTGCAGGACAGGCAGAACACTTTTTCCACCCCCAGGTCCCGGGCAAAGCGGCTGGCGCGTTTGGGCATGGCGTTGGAGACCAGCGCCACTTTGAGCCCGGCCCGTTTCACTTTGCTGATGAAGCGCTTCACGCGGACGTTGTTGTCCGGGTCGTTCCAGGCCACGAGGGTATTGTCGATGTCGCACAAAAGCAGCTTGACGCCCCGGCGTTTAAGCCTGTCGAGGTCAAGATTCGAATAATGGGAAATGTAATAGTCTGGTCGAAAAAGCACGGGATTTCCTCCCTCCGGCATTAGTTTCATTTTACGTTTCGCACCAGAAATTGTACAGCCGGCCGTCCTGCCGGGCCTTGGTATGCGCCGCTGTCAGGCAGGTGGCTGCCGATGGGGCACGGACAGCGCAGGGCCCCATGCAGGGGACGGGCACAGAAGGCGCAATCGTTTGCATCTGATCTGGCGGCGAGGTTCACACTCGCTGCCAAATGGGTCAGGAATCTCCTTTTCATGCCGCCTGAAACTGGGGGCGGGCAGGAAATTCTCTATCGGTGTGAACGCCAAATGCAATATATAGGCATTTTAATCAAATTCACCAGCCAGAGTTGACTGTTTCGCCCTTATCTTGTTATCTTGTTGTTACCCAAGGCGCCGCTACAGAGAGTATAGACCGGAAACTGTGCTTCATTGCCATGACCGGCTGCTTCCACATCACAGATCTGATCCGGTCCGCACTCATTGTGAAATGAACGACAGGAGTGACAGACATGATTGACGAATTGAACATCTACGACAGTTCCTTCAAGAAGGTCATCCAGATCGCCGATCTGGCGGCGTTTCTCATCAAACAGCTTCACCCGGATTTTCACGCTCTTGATGTGGAAGACATCGTGGACAGCTTTCACCGCGATTCCCGTCGCGTGATCACCCTTCGAAACACAGAATTCAGCTTCGGCGGCCATATCCTGCACGCTGACTCTCTGGGATCCGCGAATCTTGTTGGACTGGACTCCATCCCCGTCTCCAGGTTTCTGATTCATTATGAAATGCAGCTGGAAAAACATCCGGGATATTCCATGACTGCAAGACAGAATGTCTATGCCCATGGAATTCTTGACACATTCAAGCCGGTGAAACGATACGAAGAGCGACCGCAGCTGCTCTCCATCTGGTTCTTTCCCCGAATGGGAAAAGTGATTGACCAGCCACCGCGGGTCATTCCCGGATCTGCCGGTGACGGCATTCTGCAGGCATTCTTCGAGAATCCCGGAGAATGGTATACTGAAAAAAACAGAGAGTATATGAAACAGCTGGTCAATCAGCCTGTTACGACAATCCTGGGCGTCGAATTTGGCATTCCCCCGGAGAACGCCACAGATCTGCAGAAGGTTCTGTACAACGTCTTTCTGCTCCCGCACGAAGAGCGGGACTATGCCTACCTGGAAAGCCAGGGCATCCATTTAAACAAGAAGGAAAGAGAGGATATCAAAATTATGCAAAAGGAAAACAACATTTTCTACGCTGATGGCAAAGATGCAGGACGTGCCGAGGGTATGATCGAAGGTCGTGCCGAAGGTATGATGGAAGGTCGTGCTGAAGGCAAACAGGAGGTTCTGAATCTTCTGAAATCCATCGACAGAAGCGCCTACGAAAAACTTGCTTCTCAACTTCAGTCTCAGTCTTCCAAATAATCAAAAGCTGCCCTTGTTCGGCGGGCAGCTTTTTCATCCCATCGCAATCTTTTCTCCCGTGGCACTGTTTCCCGGCTTCCGGCACTATCTGCAACAGTACTCCACCCCTGCATTTCGCCGTTTCAGAATGTTCAGCTCTGCTGATCATTCTGAATGGGCGAAATGGGCGGTTTCGGCGGAATGAACGGAAGCAGTCGTCTCCACCAGCTGTGTCTGCTGTCTGCCCCCAGGAAATCCCGGACCAGTTTTCCCTTCTCATATCCCTGGTCCCAGAGCTCCTGCACACCTGCCGTTCCCCGACTCAGGGCCTGCACGCCATGATCATCGTCGGCGTAGATGGACAACAGCTTCCCCTCAGCTTCCAGCTGCCTGACCAGGGCCACGGCCTCGTTGTACCGGATCACATTTTCCCGCAGCGCTTTTGCCGCCCCCGGATACTTCCAGTCAAAGAGCAGCGCCGCACTGTAAAACTTCTCCAGATCCGCTTCCTCCTGCATCGGGTAGGTGGACAGGACCACGATTTTGTCCGCCCCCTGCTCCAGGGCCTTCTTCACCGGGACCAGGTCGGCAATGCCGCCATCCAGGTACGGAATGTTGCCCACCAGATGCGGCGGACACGCCGGAGGCAGGCTGCTGGAGGCTTTCAGTATCTCCAGACCGTGTTTTTCCAGCATCCGTTTTGTGAAGTAGGCAGGATCCCCTGTGAAGGCATTGGTCGCCACAACCGTCAGACTGCTGTCGGCATCCAGAGCTTTGGTCAGCTTTTCGGAATCATTGTAGATTCGGTCAAAATCCACATAGGATCCCTTGGTGATGAAGTTGCTGAAGGAAAACACCTTTTTGCGCGCCTCGGGGTCCAGATAGAATGACCGGGAAGCCTCCATATCACCGGTGAGAAAATTCACAAGATTGGCGGCACCAGCGGACACCCCGTAACAGAGATCGAAGGATATATGCTCATCCTGCAGACAGGCCAGGACTCCCGCAGCAAACGCCGCCTGCATCCCGCCGCCCACATCAATGATGGCGGTCTTCAAAGCTGCTCCAGACTCCAGAGAATGCCCCGGGCGATCCGGCCAGCCGCATCCTGGAAATGATTGCCCTGATCCTGATGCAGCATGCAGACAATGCCCTCCTGCCCAAACTGCTGCTTCAGTTCCTCCATGCAGTCCCAGGTGGTCTGCAGCACGGGATTTTTCACCTGGGTTTCCTTATTCCCCAGTGACAGCCAGATCGCTGCGGGCTGTTTCAGGAAGGCATGGGTCTTCATATACTCCGTGAACCCGGGAAACCACACGGAACCCGAGGCGCACACCAGTGCATCATATGCACCCGCAACCGTGGGGGCAAAGAGAGAAAACAATCCTCCCATGGAATATCCCGCCAGGATCACCTTCGTGCTGCCGGTGAGTGTTCTGGCCCAGTCTGTTGTTTCGGCCACGGTTTTCGCAAAGACCGGTCCCTGTCCGGTAAAATGGTCATCTTTCATCACCACCGGATCGTGAGCCCAGGGCGACAGATCCTCGTCCCATTCCAGATCCAGCGGCATCAGCACGTTCAGGGGCCGGTCCACCGCTTCGAGAATCACCTCCGTGCCCTGGGTATGAAAAATGCACACGACCAGCGGCAGATTCTCTCCCTGTTCCTGCTGCCGCAGCAGAAACCGTCTGCCGTCAAAAAGCTTCACTGTTTCCATCATGTTCTGTTCCCCCTCCAGCCGGCTGCACGGTGGCCGGCCGTTCGTCTGTTCTGTTTGGTTCGACTGCCATGATTGCCGGCAGATCCGTGAACCCCAGTGTCTCATACAATGGGCGCCCTTCTTCACTGGCCTCCAGCCAGATCTTTTCCGCTCCCCAGGCGCGGGCCTGATCCATCAGCCAGTCCACCATGTCCCTGGCATGGCCCTGATGCCGGTGCTTTGGCCGCACATAAATATTCATCAGGTACCCGCACCGGCCCGACGGGTTGTCGGGACTTGGCATTTCCTGCTGCAGGCAGATGCCGCCGCAGCCGATGATCCGCTCCTTCCAGTCTCCGGCACTTCCCGCCTCCTGCTCTCCCGCAGGATTTCCAGGTTCCTCCAGGGCAAAACAGGCAATATGTCCGCTGCCCAGCTGCCCCTGGTAATACTGGCGGCTGGCCGCACGCAGTCCGGACAGGTCCCGGCCCGGGAACACATGGTCCAGAACCTCCATGCGCCAGTCCAGCAGCGTCTCCATATCCCGCGGGGCAGCTTCCCGGATCATTGGCCATCCTCCCGGTCCTGAATGGTGTCTTTGTCATCCCCCAGGGCATCCAGGGCTTCTTTGTCCACCTTGCCATTGGCCGTGCGCGGCAAGGACGCAAGGACCGTAAAGGACTCCGGAATCATGAAGGGCGTCAGATGCCGGGACAGGCATGACTTCAGCCGCTCCGTCAGATCCCGCTCTGCCACAGGTATCTGTTCATTCTCCGGATCCGGTTCCGGCACGATCCAGCCATGGAGATGGCTGCTGCCCTCCGGATCCATCCAGGTGGTGACCACCGCCTCCTGGACCCCGGGGCATTTTTCCATCACGCTTTCCACTTCCTCCGGCTCCACACGCTTGCCATAGACCATCACCTGACGGTCTTTGCGTCCCAGGAATACGAAATTGCCATCCGGCAGCTGATATCCCAGGTCTCCGCTGTGATACATGTTGTGGTCAAACGCCAGGTTTTCCCGGGCATGGTCCCCAATGTATCCCGCTGACACACCATTGCCATAGATGCAGATCTCTCCCGTTGTGCCGGTTGGTACCGGATTGCCGGCTTCATCCAGGATTTCCATCGAGGCACCCAGAACAGGACGGCCAATGGGGTGGGATCCATCCGCCAGCGGCTGCTTTCCGCTGGCGCAGTAGTAACTGGCACAGACCGTGGTTTCGGAAGGCCCATAGGTGTTGTACACCGGGACCCTGTCGGCAATCGTGTCCATCTGGGAGTGATGCAGGGTATCCCCGCCGCTGATGAGGATCCGCAGGCGGGAAGGCACGAGCTTTTCGCTGTTCATCTGCGCCACCAGCCACGGAAATCCCGAAATGAAGGTAATGCCGTGGTCTTCGCAGTACTGCATGCGTGCGTGGAACTCATCTGTATGCGGAATGGCGAGAGCTGCCCCGTTCAGCAGCGTCGTGAACACTTCCTCCACAAAGATGTCAAACGTGCACACCGACCCCTGCAGCATGATGTCCCCCGGCCCATTGTGAAATTCATGATGGAAAGCCCGCACATAATGCATCAGGTTTCGCTGCAGCACACAGACCCCCTTGGGCCGGCCGGTGGATCCCGAGGTATACAGAATATGGGCAGGATCCTCCCCGCTCACGGCAGGCTGCCGTAAGTCATGATGCACCATCGGCAGTGTGAGGATCAGGGGCTTCACATCCGGAAGCAGCCGGTCTGTGTATGCCTTCTGTGTGATCACTGTCCGGATCTCTGCCTCCTGGAGAATGTCGCGGATGCGCTCCACGGGAAAATCCGGTTCCATGGGCACATAGGCTTTGCCGGCTTTGAGAACCGCAAGCATGGAGGCAATCATGAGAATGGAATGATCCAGAATGATGCCGATTCGCGGCTCGTCTGGCAGAATCCCCGCGATGTCATTGACCAGATCGTTCAGTTCCGAAAAAGTCCAGGGCCTGTTACCGTCCAGGACCGCCAGCTCGTCAGGCCACCGCGAAACAACCGCATCAAAGGCAGCCGGGACTGTATCGTATTTTGGGAGATTCATTGGTTTCATAGTATCAGTGTAGGAGCATGATTCCGTTTTTCGTCCTGTCATGCCCATTGCGCCGGTCCATGGTCCGGCAGCATTCGGAACAGGAAAGAGAGACCGCTTTACAGCCGGATGTCCGAAAGGGCCGCTCTGTACATGCAAAACCCCGCAGCACATGGGGAATGCACCGCGGGGGCTTGTGTGTATCTGAGACCGGATTCATTCTCCGGCGTGATGCTCTTCTAGCGAACTGCTGCGTCCAGGTGCAGGTCCCGGATTCTTGCATCGCGGCTCGCAGCCCGTTCCAGGCTGTTGTACCAGCAGATGCTTCCGTCCTGTTTGGAGCGGACGATGATTCTCGAATGCGCATCACGGCCGACAATGATCGAACCTGTCTCTGCCATGATCTCGCTGATGTTCATGATTCATACTCCTTTCTTTCTTCTAAACTTGTTTATCTCATTATAGCGGGCATGAATCATGAACGGAATCAAACTGCCCTTTTCAGCCAGACAGTTGTCCATAATCGCTGAAAACAGACCTCATTCTGTATCAGACTGTACACAGGGCGCATAGCGGTCCATGAGTGCCCGGGCGCTCTTCACCCCGTCAATGGCACTCGTCATGATACCGCCTGCATAGCCGCTGCCTTCCCCTGAGGGATAAATGCCTTCATCCCCCATGCGCGTGACTTTGTCCCGGGGAATCCGGATCGCACTGGAAGCCCGTGTTTCCACGCCGGTCATCGTGCCCTCCAGGAACCCGGGAACCTTGCGCTCGAAATCCAGCAGCCCCTGATGCAGGGCGTGGTTGACTTCATCGGAAAACAGTGTGTTCAGATCCGCCGGAACGGTCCCCGGTTCATAGGTCGGTCTGGTGGACAGGCTTTCACTGACGACACCCTCGAGATAGTCCGCGGCTTTCTGCACCGGGGCGCGGTAGTCCGGCGACAGGGCAAAGGCCCGTTTCTCGATTTCCTCCTGATAGGCCAGGCCGTCAAAGAGCCCCGGTCCGTAGTCGGATTCATTGACCTGCACCAGCAGGGCGCTGTTGGCGTTCTCACCCGCGCGGTCGGCATAGGACATGCCGTTGACCACCAGCTGGCCGGGCTGGGCACTGGAGGCAATGACATAGCCGCCGGGGCACATGCAGAAGGTGTAGATGCCCTTTCCGTTGTCGGCCATGGCCGTCAGGGTGTACCGGGCGGGAATCAGCCGGGGATCGTCCTTGAAATCATGGAGCATGGCCTCGTTGATGAAGCGCTGGGGATGCTCGATCCGGACTCCCACCTGGAACGGCTTGCTTTCCATGTGAATGCCGTCTTCATGCAGCTGGCGGAGGGTGTCGCTTGCCGAATGCCCCAGTGCCAGGATCAGGGCCTGACAGGGTTCCCACCGGCCGTTGACGTTGATCGCCGTCAGTCTGTCGTCCTCGATCTTCACTTCCTCCAGTCTGGCCCCGAAGCGGATCTCGCCCCCGAGTTCCAGGATCCGCCGCCGGATGCTCTGGATGATGGCCTCAAAGGCATCCGTGCCAATGTGCGGATAGGCATCCACGAGAATGTCCGGAGTCGCCCCATGGGCATGCAAGGTCTCCAGGAGCTCATCCACCAGAGGATCGCGGCTGCGGGTGGTCAGCTTGCCATCGGAGAATGCCCCGGCTCCTCCTTCACCGAACTGGACATTGGATTCCGGATCCAGCTCTCCGGTTTTCCAGAAATGGTCCACGTCCTGCCGGCGCTGTTCGATTTTCTGTCCCCGCTCGAGCACAATGGGGCGGTACCCGTGTTCTGCAAGGTCCAGAGCCGCAAACATGCCGGCCGGCCCGAACCCCGCCACGACCGGAGGGGTCTTCAGGGCAATGACGCCTTTGGGCCGGAACGGGGCCGGTTTCTCCGGCGTCGGCCGGACATCCTTTTTCGTCAGGTATCTGGCTTCGTTGCGGAGTTGGGCATCAATGATCCAGGAAAAGGTCACATCATGGTGTCTGGCGTCCACGGATCTGCGGTAAATGGTCCAGTGTTTCAAATCCCCGTTTTTCAGTCCCAGTTTTTTCATCAGTGCATGTTCGATGGACCGTCTGTCTGTGTCCCGTGTTTTCACCTGTGAAATTCTCAGCATGTGTCTGCCTCTCTTTCCATTGCCGCTGCCATGGCCGGCCACCCTGGCCTGCCCAGGGTACCACTCCAGTGTACTCGACCACCCGGACAACCGCATAGCGGGATGTCCGGCACGCCGGGTCACAAATGATTCAACCCCCGGATGTGCGGCCTCCGGGATCCGGTATCCGGCACTGTGTCCATGTTTTCACCCTTGTGTTACTGACCGGGCAATCCCCTGCCCTTTTTTACCCGGCCATCAGAAAACCGGAGGGCACGCCTCCGGACTATGGATATCAGGTCTGCAGTCCCGGCCTAAACCAGGTTTCGCAGGATGGGCCATCGCTTCATGTTCGTCGTGACCAGGAACGCGAAGCCCTGGGCACAAGCCAGTGTCAGGAAATACACCGCGAGATGGGCCCCGGGGAGAATCATCAGCAGAATCCTCGCAAAGAGAATGTGGCTGGTGTAGATCAGCAGGCTGTCCTGGCGCAGTGTGCGATAGCCGGGATTCCAGGGAACCCGCAGCACAAGCAGCCAGTCCACGAGAAAGAACACCGCCGGAATCAGCATGAGGAACATACAGGACAGATCCTCCAGGATCCCCAGCTTTCCATAGATGGCGACTTCTCCCACAAGCAGCACCATGGAGATGGCAAACGCAGTACCCGCCGCCCTTGCACGCACCCGCCTGGTTTTTGCGAGCAGCAGCCCCAGGGACAGGAACATGGGCGCGAAAAAGAAACCGTCCCGCGCTGTCACCAGGGTTTTCTGGAAAAAGCCGTACAGGATGGACACATAGGGCAGCGTCTCCCAGTACGGGGCGTAGATGTTGATCAGGTACCCCACGACATAGAGCCCCAGGCTCACTTTCAGCGTGAACATCATGCCGCGCTTTTCATACAGGAACCACACAATGACCATGCCCAGCATCATGGCCGGAAGGAACCAGAGGTGGTAATAGGAGCCGTTGAGGAAGAAATCCCGCACCCAGGAGAAAATCGACTGCCAGGAGAACCCCGCCGAGGCGTAGTTCCAGATGGTGTAGGGCAGGTAGATCACCGTCCAGATCAGGTAGATCTTGCCGATGCGCCAAAGGTAGTCCTTCAGCTTCTCCCGGTTTTCTTCTGTCTCGCTCCGGCGGATTTTCCGGAAGAAAAAGTATCCGGACACGACGAAGAAAAACGGAACCGCGAGCCGGCATACAATGGCGATGAAATACTGGTTGAAGACCGGTGACATGTCCACAAAGGGGTAGACATGGATCGCCACCACCAGCAGGGCGGAGACATAGCGCGCAATGTCAATGGCGCCGTACTGCCGTTTAGTGCCCGCCATCTGCATCCTCCTGGTCCGCTGCCTGTTTTCTCACCGCATCCGGATCGCCGGTTCCGGTGAAGAACCGCGGCACCCGTTTTGTGAGGCGGCAGAACGTCTCATTGTTGATGGACTCCGAACACCGGGTGATCGCATCCACCGTCACGCGCTTTCTGCCATCTTCACCGATCAGTGTCACCACATCCCCGGGCTTCACGTCCAGGCCCGTGACATCCGCCATGCACTGATCCATGCAGATGTTCCCCACGAGCCGGGCCTCCTGTCCGTTGACCAGGACCGTCAGGTCTTTGTTGGAAATGAGCCTGGGCAGTCCGTCACCATAGCCGATGGCGAGCGAAGCGATGGTTTCCGGCTGCTGCACCTCGTGATGGCGGCCATAGGACACCGTCTGCCCCGGCTGCAGATCCTTGACCATTTCCACGCGCGTGCGCAGGGACAGTGCCGGAATGAAGTCCAGGTCATTGACCACCGGAATGGCATCATTGCTGGTGACGCCCATGTACAGCAGCCCCGGCCGGCAGTAGTCAAAGCCCATGTCCCCGTAGTTCAGGATCCCGTAGCTGTTCTGGATATGCACGAGGCCCGGATCGATGCCGTTTTCCTTCAGCATGCTCACCAGCTCCTGGAACATCGTGGTCTGGCGCCCGGTGAAGGCCATGGCATCTTCCCCCAGGTCATCACTCACGGGATAGTGCGAGAAAATCCCTTCATTGGAGAGATTCTCCATGGCATACACCTCAAAGAATCCATCCAGGTCCTTTTTCTGCGGCTGCCAGGAAATGCCAATGCGGTTCATGCCCGTATCTGCCTTCACATGCGTCCGCAGCTTCAGGCCCCGGGCATTCAGCTCTCTGGCATAGGGGACATCCACCACTGTCTGGATGAGGTCATGCTCTGCGAGCAGTGCAGCCTGGTCCGGATCGGTCCATCCCAGGATCAGGATATCCGAACGGATGCCCGCCTGACGCAGTTCCAGTGCTTCCCCGATCGTCGCGACGCCGAAGAAATCGACCCCGTTTTTTTCCAGCACCCGGGTGCACTCCACCGCCCCGTGTCCATAGGCATCGTCTTTCACGATCCCCATGATCTTCGTGCCCTGCATCAGTTCCCGGACCTGACGCAGGTTGTGCGCCACGGCATCCAGGTCCACTTCCGTCCATACCCGCTGTCCGGCAGTGTCTAGCACCGTCCCACCTCTTTCTCCAGGGACAGTGCAATGAGGTCATCCAGCAGCTTCGCAAAGGGGAGGCCGGCTTTTTCCATCATGGTCGGGTAGCGGCTGGTGGCTGTCATGCCCGGAACGGTGTTCAGTTCATTGATCACCAGCGCCCCGTCGGGCTGCAGGAACATGTCCACCCGGGTGAAGCCTGAGCACCCCATGGCCTGGTAGGCAGCCACGGCCAGCGCCCTGGCCTCTTCTGTTTTCTCCGGCGAAATCCGGGCCGGGCAGTAGATGGCGGAATCCTTCATTTCATACTTGCCCGCAAAGTCAAAGAACCCGCCGTGGATCTCGATTTCATCCACATCCCCGGCAAAGGGTTCCAGGTTTCCCATCACCGCACAGCCGATTTCAAACCCGGGAATGCATTCCTCCACCAGGATCTTGCCGCGGCCGTCCCAGTGGAAGGCATCCTTCGCTGCTTCGTCGAATTCCGCCAGGGTATCCACTTTGTGCACTCCATAGGAGCTGCCTGCATTGCAGGGCTTCACGATCCACGGCAGGGGGATCACCTGCAGGATCTCTTCGGCGGAATACGGAATGCCCGCCTTCAGGCACACATACTTCGCCGTGGGAATACCCTGGGCATCCAGGACGATATGCGTGATGTCCTTGTCCATGATCATGGCCGAAGACAGGGTGTCGCAGCCCACGCAGTGAATGTTCATGATCTCCATGAGCCCCTGCAGGGTCCCGTCTTCGCCGTTTTTGCCATGGAGCACCGGAAACACCGTATCCAGTGCATGCACCGCCGCCGGCTCATCGCTTTCCGGCCGCACATAGCCGCCATGCACCCAGGCCACGGGTGTGGTGAGTTCCGGCGTGTTCCAGGTATCGTGTTCGATGTGGTCGATGTCCCCGGTATACTCCAGGAACCGGCCTTCTTTTGTGATGCCCACCAGAGACAGGTCGTACTTGTCCCTGTTCAGGTTCCGCAGCATGCTGGCCACAGAATGCAGAGATACAGAATATTCACTGGACTGACCGCCGAACAGTACGGCGAGTTTGATTTTCTTCATGAGTTCATTGCCTTCTTTCTCCAGCCTGCCGGCCAGTTTGTCGAGCTGCAGCGCCCGGCTTCCCTTTACCAGAATCACCGCATCCTCTTCGAGCAGCGGCTTCACGGCCTCAAACAGCCCATCCTGGTCTTCATGCCAGGACTCGCCAATGCGCCCGAACACCGGACCGGTGGTGAACACTTCGATTCCCAGAGTGCGTGCATGGTCCAGCACCCGGCGGTGGAGTTCCATCTCCTGCGGCCCGAGATCCAGCATGTCCCCGAGTACCGCGTAATGGGTGCCCGGCAGGGATGCCAGGGTATCCAGCGCCGCAATGGCGCTTTCGGGATTGGACTTGTAGGAATCATCCAGCACATGGGCCCGGCCGGCCGGCTGCAGCGCCGTGCGCATGCCGGTCATCACCAGGGTTTCCAGTGCCTGGTGCCTGTCTGCCGCTGAAATGCCGCGGGTTTCCCCCAGAATCAGGGCAGGGAGAGCATTCACGCACTGGAAGCTGCCCAGGGCATTCAGCCGCCAGGGGGTTCCGTTCCACTCAAAGGCCATGCGGCCCTGTTCCACGCTCACATTGTGCAGGTCCCTGCGGGAAAAGGGAATGACGGTGATGTCGTTTTCCTCAATGAACCGGTATGTTTCTGGTTTCTGCAGCTCCACGGCCAGTTCCGGGGCATCCGCCAGATACAGGAACGTTCCGCCGGGGCGCAGACCCCGCAGGATTTCCATCTTCGCCTGTGCGATTCCCTGCTTCGATCCCAGGTTCTCCATATGGGCGCTGCCAATGGACGTGATCACCGCTGCATCCAGCGGAGCAATGTCCACCAGGGTCTCGATTTCCCCGAAGTTTTCCATGCCCATTTCCAGCACCGCGGCCTCGATCCCCGGATCGAATTCCAGGATCGTCAGCGGCAGCCCGATCTCGCTGTTGCGGTTGCCCGGCGTGGCCTGCGTCACAAAGTGCCGCGAGAAGACAGCCTTCATCATGTCCTTGGCACTGGTTTTGCCATTGGATCCCGTAATGCCGATGGTATACGGATGCAGCTCGTGCAGATACGCGCGGGCAATGTTCTGGAGTGCCTGCACGGTGTCATCCACCAGAATGAGGGGGACGTCTGCCGGCAGCGGTGTATGGTCTTTCTGCCACAGGGCTGCGGCTGCCCCTGCCTGCACCGCCTGTGCGATGAAGTCGTGTCCGTCGACACGGGCGCCGATGACCGGCACATACAAAGACCCGGGCACGACCTGCCGGGAGTCTGTGACGGCGCCTTTGACAACTGCGCCTGTATCCTGAATCAGGACCCCGCCGGCCATGGCCGCAAGGTCCCGGATGGTTTTTCTGATCATGTTGAATCCTCTTTGTCGCGTACCATTATAGCACGCACAAAGCGGCTGGCTGCGCCCTCTGTGCAAGGGCAGAAATTTGTCACACAGCCACCGGCTGTATGCCCTTACCTGTGCCCGCCGCCCGCTCCTGCATCCTCAGATCCGGAGACAGCCGGTCTGCATGCCCTGCCGGATTCTCCTCCTTCGGACTTTCTTTCCTTAATATATGGATACGTCCATCAATATATGAATATATGCATACGTCCATCTGTTATGCTGCCGCAAGCCGTATTCCGGGTCTGCACCGGTCCCCTTCTGCCGGGAAACCATGGGCGTCAGGCCCTGGCTCCTGTACAATACAGTCAGCCCGCCGGTTTGACCGGCTGCAAGGAGTGAGAACAATATGCTGCTTTCCTTCGGACTGATCCTGCTGTCCGGGGTTCTCGTCACCCGGATCATGAAACACATCGGACTCCCGCCGCTGACCGGGATGCTGCTGGCGGGAATCCTGCTCGGGCCCGCCGTCCTGAACTGGATCGACCCCGCCATGCTGGAGATCTCCGGATCCATCCGCAAAATTGCACTTCTCGTCATCCTGATTCGCGCAGGCCTGAGTCTCAGGACAGAGGACCTGATTCGTGCCGGCCGCCCGGCACTCCTCCTGTGTTTTGTTCCCGCCACCTGCGAAATTCTGGCATTTCTGCTCCTGGGGCCTCCTATGTTCGGCCTGTCCCTGCTGGAATCCGCCATCCTCGGTACCGTGATTGCGGCTGTCAGTCCCGCTGTGGTCGTTCCCGGGATGGTGACGGTCATGAAGTCCGGATACGGCCAGGACAAAGCCATTGCACCCATGATCCTGGCCGGCGCCAGTGCAGACGACATTTTCGTGATCGTGCTCTTCAGCATCTTCACCTCCATGGCCGGCCAGGGCGGCTTTCACTGGCAGATGCTGCTGCGGATTCCCACTTCCATTGTCCTGGGGATCCTGAGCGGAATCCTTCTGGGAATTCTCTTTGTCCGCGTGTTTCACAGAGTCCGGACGCCGGTGATCACCCGGCTGATCGTGTTTCTGGCCACCGGTGCCCTGCTCTATGCCCTGGAGGATGCCCTGACTGGACCTGTCGGATTCTCCGGACTCATTGCCGTCATGACCACCGCCCTGGTGGCAGGTCACCTGGATCCGCCTGCTGCCAGACGCCTCGGTGCTTCCTTTGACTCGCTCTGGACGGCCGCGCAGATCTTTCTCTTCACCCTCATAGGGGCCGCCATTCAGCTGACGTACGCCGCTCATGCCCTGGGGCCCTCCCTGCTGCTCATTGCCGCCGGTCTCCTGTGCCGGAGCGGCGGTGTGCTGCTGTGCCTGACAGGCACTTCCCTGAACTGGAAAGAACGGCTGTTTTCCGTGGTCTCCTATCTTCCGAAAGCCACTGTCCAGGCAGCCATCAGTGCGATTCCGCTCTCCATGGGTCTTGCCTGCGGGCAGACCGTGCTGACAGTGGCTGTGCTGGCCATTCTGGTCACGGCGCCCCTGGGGGCAGCCGCCATCGACCTGCTGTATCCGCGGCTCCTCCATAAACCGGATGCCTGACTGCAGGCAAATCCGTCATATGTCACCATAAATTGCACACACTTTGGCCGCAAAACACCTGAAAGCGGTTACCTGCAGGGTGGCTGGAGGCGGTGTTGACTGTTATTTTCTTCACAAAGTGGCAGGAATTGGGGTCCAGGTGGGAGACGAGTGGCTGATTCCAGGTAGTTTGCCCCTCTTTTCCCCTGAATCTGGCCTGAAAATGGCCTGTTCACACAGTTTTCCATATTTTTCACACAAATACCGGTGGACCCTGTGTTAAACTCTAAACAAGCAAGGAGCAGAAGACCTTGCCAGTATGATTCAGTCTCAGGCTAATTCATACTATTTTCTATCCCCTTAATTTGAAGAGCCAGGCATCCCCTTAGCCTGGCTTTTCATTAGGAAAAAGCGAATGGTCTGTCCCGTTACGGAAAAAGGAGCAATAACTATGGACTGCATTTTCTGCGAAATTGCCGCGGGCAACATCCCGGCAAAAAAAGTCTTCGAGGATGACGATGTCATTGCCTTTCTGGATGTGAATCCCGCATCCTTCGGCCACACCCTGGTAGTGCCGAAACAGCATGTAAGAAACTTCATGGAAGCGGATGCTGCCACCATTGGCAAGGTGTTCGGTGTGGCCAGCGCCCTGGGCAGGGTGCTCCAGGAAAAACTGGGGGCTTCGGGCATGAACCTGCTGTCCAATGCAGGGGAAAGTGCGGGACAGACGGTGGATCATTTCCACATCCACCTCATTCCCAGGTATGATGACAGGACACAGGAAACCCTGACGCTGGAGTTCGGCCCCATGGACCTGGACCTGGATCAGGTGCTCGCAAAAATTCAGCACTGAACGGATACACACAAAAAGGATGATGGCGCTCATCATCCTTTTTTGCGTTTTCCGCCTGTGCACAGGCCAGTTTCAGGCCATGGCCTTCCGGATCCGGCGGACCTGTTCCAACGGAATGCCGCTGTACATGGCAATGTCCCTCTCGCTGATCCGGCCCTTCTTCAGCGTGTTCTCCACTGTCCTGCGGATCTGCAGGTCAATACCGGTTCGGCGGCCTTCCTTTCGGCCTTCCACCAGCCCCTCTTTCGGTTTTTTAATTTGAAAACAATCTTGCGTTCAAAGCTGACAATTGCCAGAGCCACTAAGCA
>OFFC01000069.1_pt1 | contig 89087 bp, 102 predicted proteins | sample 1521271 | NCBI WGS metagenome assembly OFFC01 (sample SAMEA3504123, study PRJEB24116) | mouse gut metagenome | biome: mouse gut; feature: mouse-associated habitat; material: faeces | place: Denmark | collected 2011 | reverse complement strand
TAAAAAAATATTTAATTTTTACGACTAAAAACTTGTTTAGTGCTAAACTTTTTATTAATTTTGCGATGTGGTTTTAAAACAATCTCTAAAACCACCACAAAAATAAAAATAAAAATTGAAAAAAACAAAAATCAATGAACTATCAAAAATGCTACATCGTCCGTGTTGACGGTCAAGAGATTGCTCGATACAAGGGTAATCCTGGCAGCGCTTTTCAAATAGCGACTAATCATGCATTCGGTATTCTTAATGAATGTAATGAGAGAATGATTAATGGGGAATCGGAATATGCTAATATCTCGATTACTGTTAATGGTCGCAATATTAAGGACTATATCTTGAACTGACACCTTAATATATATATAGGATATGGCGACAATAGAACAGAAGCAACTCAAAAAAAAGGCGCAGCTGCGCAAAGAGAAGATGATTTGCGATGATTTCATGAAGCTACGAGCGCAGTATCCCGATGAAGGAATTACCTGCATCTTTGAAACATTGGCAGACCGCTATCGCAAGCAGAATCTCAAACAGTCTGGATTGGCATTCCCGAATACAGGAATGCGCATAAAACAAATTATTGTCAAACATGGTCTGTATGTTCCTCGGAAACGATAGTAACCAACAACTCATATAGCGCATATGAAAAAGATACGCATGATTTATCATTGGAGCTTGATGCTTTTCCCTCTTCTGCTTTTGGGATTGCTCCTTATCAATATCATACGGATGATTATATCCGGTGGAGCACTGACATTGATTCTATGGTATATCGCAATGGCAATAGCAGCATATTATTTCATGTTCTTGCCTGCTTTAGATGAACTTAGAAATTTCAGAAAGGAGGAAGAAGAATGACACCTGCGATTGCGCCGGATGTAAATCCGCTGGGCAGATATACAGGAAAAGATGTCTGCATACTGCTTAATATCCATCCGAATACTCTTAGAAATTATGTTCTGGCTGGATATATAACTCCATTACCTAAAAAAGTAGGAGTAAAAGCAGTTAGATATCTCGGTCGAGAGATTAGCCGATGCTGGAAACTGACAACTTAATAATATCAATCATATCAATAACTAAAAACGCATATGGAAACATCTATGGAATCGATGCAGACAGAGAATCTGCTGAGCCTCGATGAGGCGGTTGCAAAGGTTGCAACGCTGGAGAAGCTTCTCGCTGACAGTAACTCTGCCAAGGATCGCTATGCCGAATGGTGGAGCAAGGGGCAGAGTGAGATTGAGCGTCTTCGGACAGTGAATGTGGAGCTTATGACGGCTCTGAACGCAGTGACTAACATTTTAATGACAAAGGAGGCAAAGGTATGAGTCTTTTTAAGAAACCCTCTGAGCTGGTGGCGAAGCCCGGACTTGTGGCTATGATATATGGTCAGCCGGGCAGTGGTAAATCGACTTTGGCGTGTTCTGCGCCTGGGGCGGTAATGATAGACACCGATGGTGGTGTGATGCGTATCAATGGCGCGCATCAGGTGCCGACTCTTCAGGTGGAGTCGTGGGAACAGATTGAGGCAGCGATGGAGGAGGTGCGCAATACTGCGGAGATTCGCTCTATCATCATTGATACGGTGGGCAAGATGCTGACGTATCTTGAGGAGTATATCATACGCACTGCGAGCGGCAAGCGTGTGGAGGTGGCTTATGACGGGAAGGGCCTTTCGCTGAAGGGCTTCGGCAAGCGTAAGCAGATGTTTTCGGATTTCATCAAGAAGTCTGTGATTCTTGGGAAGAATGTAATCTTTGTAGCTCATGACAAGGAGGAGAAGCGTGGTGGTGGTGATGATACCATCATACGTCCGGAGGTAGGGGGTTCGTCGACGCAGGACCTCATGAAGGAGCTTGACCTTGTGGGCTATATGGAGATGAACGGCAATACGCGCACCATATCGTTCACGCCGACTGACCGCTTTTATGCAAAGAATACGTGTGACATGCCGGGGGTGATACCGATTCCGGTGCTTATCGATGAGGAGAAGCGGATTGTGGCCGACAATAATTTCTTCGGCAAGGTGATTGCCAACTATCGCCGGCGTATCAGTGACAATGTGGAGAATAACCGCAAGCTGGAATCTCTCAAGGAGCTGATCGAGGCGAATGTGGAGGAGGTGAAGAGTGCCGAGGATGCCAATAACTTCATGGAGTGGGTGATGGGTCTGGAGCATGTGTATAATTCGAAGGCGATTGCGAGTCGTGCGCTTGCTGACAAGGCTGCTGAGCTTGGGCTTAAGTTTAACAAGGCTAAGAAAGTCTATACTGATGGAGAAGAGGAGGAATAAATATCGTATCTATCCCTCATTACTCATAGGATTCCAGAACCTTCTCGACTACGAACAGGTAGCCGAGGAGGACTGGAACCGGGTGAGTGAGTCGGCTCATGAGCGTGGTGAGTATCTTGACCGTGAGGTAGGGGATTACAAGCTGACTCCGGAGGAAATGTATCTGAAGCTGGAGTGCGACTTACTTGACTCTATCAACCGTATCGACGGAGTGTATAGCGAGGCTGCTGACAAGGGTACGGCTTTCAACGAGATAGTGGATTGCTTGATTGAGCATCGGAAGTCGAAGCGTGGGGATTGCAGGATTTTTTCTACCGAGGTAGGATGTGGCCGAAAGGTGATACGCTGCATGATTCATGATTTTGTCTTTGATTTTGATGTTGACCTTTGCAAGAGGGTGGCTGAGTATTTCAAGGGGTCAGTGACACAGTATCGGGCTGAGGCTACGATAGATACGGAATATGGCGAGGTTGAGCTTTATGGGTTTATCGATGAATGGGTCGGCAATAAGATGTATGACATCAAGACGACTGGCCGCTATTCATGGGGTAAGTTTGAGCGAGGCTGGCAGCGTTGGGTTTATCCGTATTGTGTAGTTGAGTCGGGTGATACGACTGAGGTAGAGAGTTTTACCTATCTTGTGGTGGAGTGGGCTTATCAGCGCAAGGGTGAGCCGCTTATGGCGAAGGGTATACATGAGGAGACGTATACTTATGACCATGCTGAGGCGCGCAGGAAGATACGGCGGATGTGTGAGTGGTTTATCATGTGGCTTGAGGCCCGGCGTGATTTCATTCAGGACAGGCGCATCTTCGGAGGGGAGAATCCTGCCGGATGGCATGGTGTGCCTACTGACCCGGATTCTTTATCGAGGGTGATATTCAAGAGAGGCTAAAAAACAAAGGAAACTAAAAAATAGAATGATATGGCATATAAGATTACAGGTACAGTATTGGCTATAGGCCAGCTGCAACAACTTCCGTCGAAGGCCGGGAATATGTATATGAAGCGCGATATGGTGATAACGGTGCGCATGTTTGACCAGTATACGGGTCAGCCTCGTGATGATGCAGGGAATACGCCGAAGTTCACCTTCATAGGTGAGCGTTGTCGTGAGCTTGACCAGTTCCGTGTGGGTGATGTGGTGACGGTAGGGTTTGACATCTATGGCCGCAGCTATGACAAGGATGGTCGCAGGGAGTATATGACTGATGTGCGTCCGATACATGTAGCGCGAGTGATGGGTGCACAGTCTGTGGCTGCTGCCCAGACGGCGGTAGCGACGCCTTCTGCTGCTCAGACTGATGGGATGGCGTTTGCTTCCTCTCCATTCCCATCAAGCGGCACAATAGGGTCTACTGCGGCTATTCAGCCTCAAAACAAGGCGACTGACGAATTACCTTTCTAACTCTTCATACTGATGCTTTACGACCTTAAAAACGAATTGCAGGCCGAGAATTTCAAGCGGCGTTGTAATATGCTTGTGAAGAAGGGGTGTGTGGTGGAATTGTGCGAGAAGCGACCACAGCGCACGCTGCGCCAGAATGCGTATCTTCATGCGGCTTTGGGATATTTCGGGCTGCAATTCGGCTATAAGGTGGATGAGGTGAAGAGCTGGTACTTCAAGGAGATGTGTAATGCTGAGTTGTTTGTGCGTCAGAAGCGTGATGATATAACGGGGCAGTATCGCAAGGTGCTGCGGTCGTCGGCTGAGTTGACCACGGATGAGATGACGCTTGCCATAGAGAGGTTCCGCAACTGGGCTGCTGATGTGGCCGGAATATACATCCCATCACCGGAGGAGCATAGGCTTGTGGAGCAGATGGAGATAGAGGTTCAGCGAGGAAGACTTTATTTATGATGCATATGAAATACGAACTAAGAGACTATCAGAAAGAAGCTGTGAATGCAGCAACTACGTTCTTTGCATCTCGATGCAAAGAGAATGCTATAATCGTGCTTCCTACTGGAAGTGGCAAATCTCTGGTTATAGCTAATATCGCCCTTGCTTTGGATGCGCCTGTGCTGATATTCCAACCGAGCAAAGAGATTCTTGAACAGAATTATGGTAAACTATGTTCTTATGGATTTTCTGATGTAGGAATCTATTCAGCGAGCTTCGGGCGTAAGGAAATAAGGAGCATAACATTCGCTACAATCGGCAGCGTAAAGAATTGCAAGGAATACTTCATGCGATTCAAATATGTGATAGTAGATGAATGTCACTATGTGAATCCAGGTCAAGGAATGTATAAGGATTTCTTTGAGGCTATCAAAGTGAAGATTTTAGGATTGACTGCGACTCCTTATCGCTTGTATTCATCAAAGAATTTCGGCTCACAGTTAAAATTCCTGACCCGCACGAGACCTCGAGTATTCAGCAGCGTGATATATCATGTGCAAATAGCGGAACTTCTAAGAAGGGGGTATCTGGCTAAGATGAATTATTATCAGCTGAATATTGTAGATACCTCGCGATTGAAGTTGAATAGTCTTGGGTCAGATTATTCTGAAGAGAGCTTACGACAATACTACCATGAATCGAAGTTTAATGATTCATTAGAGAATATTGTCCGCAGACTTCTCAAAGCTGGCCGTTCATCGATTTTAGTATTTACACGCTTTGTAGATGAAGCGCAATCATTGACAAATGCATTAGGTAAAGACGCTGCAATAGTTAGTGGTGATATGCCTAAAACAGAGCGCGAATTGACACTGAAACGATTTAAGGCCGGATATATAAAAGTGGTTGCGAATGTAGGTGTCCTAACAACAGGCTTCGATTTTCCTGAGCTTGCAACAGTCGTAATAGCTCGTCCTACAATGAGTCTTGCCCTATGGTATCAGATTTGTGGTCGTGCAATCCGTCCTTATAAGGATAAAGTAAGCTGGATTGTAGATTTATGCGGAAATTTCAAGCGCTTTGGCAGAGTTGATAGCCTCTATTTGCACGATACAAATCATCGTGGAGCATGGGCGGTATTTAATGGGAATAAGCAACTAACCAACACATGGTTTGAATAATGAATAAGACAGCTAATAAAAAATCATTTCTTTTCAACTTGGAGTGGGTAGAAGTGCTCATGGATTATCCGGCGGAGGTCAGATATGAAGTTTACGATGCCATAATGAGGTATGTTGCATCGGGCGAAACTTCAGAACTGAAACCGATGGCTAAGATGGCATTCTCCTTCATAAAAAAAGAGATTGATTATAATGAAGCTCAATATTCAAAGGTCGTAGAATCCAGAAGATTAGCAGGACAAAAGGGTGGTTTAAAGAAGCAAAATAAAGCAAAACAAGCAAATGCTAAATTTGCTAAGCAAACCAAGCAAACGGAAGCAAATCAAGCTGATAATGATAATGTAAATGATAATGATATTATTAAATCTTTTCCTAACGTAAAAGATTCATCGGAAGCTGACGCATCCGATGCTCAGTTAAAGGATAGTTCAAAATCAGATATTGATTTTTCCCAGCTGGAGAGATTCTTTAACTCAACATTGATTAAAGAGCAATCTTCAATTCCTAAAATCCAAAAACTGACAGAGAAGCGCAAGACGATGGTAAGAGCTCGCTGCCGGGAATATGGGAAAGAAGCTATCATGCGAGTTATCATCAGCGCTGCTCAAAGCTCCTTCCTTAACGGAGGCGGCAATCAAGGCTTCACTGCAGATTTTGACTGGATATTCCGACCTAACAATTTCCCTAAAATTCTTGAAGGGAATTATAACAATCAAAAGTATGACAATAGGACAAATACTAACCAACCAACAAACGGTCTTCGCGCCAAGCTCCCCCCGGAACCGGGTTGTGGACTTATCGAGTATTGATGATTATAAGCGATATTTCATGCGAGTAGCAGAATCAATATGTCCCGGCTATGCTGTGAACCATAATAATCGCAGCATCATCTCAAACATCTTCCGCTGGTGTATGATGCTTGATGGGGAGCTGAATCCGACAAAAGGCTTATGGCTATATGGCAACATAGGTACTGGCAAATCGACCTTGTTGCATATTATCAAGTGCTTCTGTCATGATATACGCCCGAGAGACGCAGATGGAAATTACTATTCCTTTGCGATAGTTAATGCATCCGAAATTTGCGCTGATTTCACAAAGCGTGGCTATGAAGGAATCGATGTATGGATGAAGAGTTCTCGCCTTGCGATTGATGAGCTTGGGAGAGAACCTATGGTAACAGGGTATTATGGGAATGCGATGAATGTACTGCAACAGATATTGCAGACCCGATACGACAACAGGTTCAATAACTTTACGCATGTTACGACTAATCTTACTGAAGATGAAATTAAAGCTCGTTACCATGCCCACATATATGACAGATGCAAAGAGATGTTCAACTTCGTCTATTTCGGAGGAGCTACATTTCGTAAGCGCTAAAATTGATAAATCTTTAATACTACAATACAATGCAAGAAGAAAAAGAATTTGTATCATCTGCTCGCTGGTCGAGCAAGGATGGTGGCAGGTCAGTCGTGCTTGAAGGCTGGCTGGCACGTGACAAGGATGGTTCGCTCAATCTATTTGTGGCTGAGCCGGACTACGGTCCAAGAATGGATGCGTGGCTGACTATGTGGGATGAGGGGTATATACCTCTCCCGAAGAGCTACTTCCCGGAGATAACGTTTGCTAATTCGCCTCAGCTGGCCCGATTGGCAGTGACATTCTGATGTGTCACTAATAAACCAATAAAGATATGACAGTCAAAGAGCTTATCAAAGAACTCCAGAAAATGGACCCCGAGAAACCGGTCTACTTCCGTGACGGGCGCAAATGCAAGGCAGTGACAATGGTCACAAACTCGCCTCACGCCAACGGATGGCTGGTAGAACTGACCAATGAAGAGTGTAACCTTAAATGCACAAAGCGATGACCATAGAGGAGAGAGACACTGCGCGAGCCATTCAGACTATCGCCCGCGAACTGAAGAAACCCGTTCAACCTGCTCCTATTGATTGGGAGCAGCGTAAATGGGAGGCGGCAAAGACAATTTTTGCAGTTAATTTCAATAGTATAAATGCGAATGAAGCCGTATTTCGTGCTAATGAACTCATAGAAGAATACAAAAGTCAAACCAATAAACCCGAATAATTATGGGATACAGAATCTATCCATGTAAAGTCTTTCGCGTTGAGCGAGACTTTGACAAAGGCGGTTACTTCAACCATCTATCCGAGCAAGTAAATCGGATGTTCAAGGAGGAGTGTAAAGACACTTCATGGAACGGCAATGACTCAATCGAATATGCCGACATGGTATTTGTTCAGAAGAATGAGTTGGCAAAACTTATCGGCAGGTTCGCCGACGAAGATGACGGGGCGGCACTGATTAAGAAATACGGCATCCACAAAGACTATACTCCGATGGATATAGTTAAAATTCTCGCCGACATGCTTGCAGCCGCTGACAATGCTAATGACTTTGTCGCATTCGCATGGCACTGAACAGATGGCTCCGGCTGCAAAAAGAGACATATGTATCAACTTTGACCCTAAAGACTACTAAAACACGTCAACCTAAAAGATAAGATATGAAGAGACTTGACAGATATAAAGCGCAGCTTGATGAACTGCGCCGTCACCGAGGCGATATGCTACGCACCGGAAATCTTGTGAAAGCTATGAATCTCGGCAAGGAGATCCAGGAAGTAGAGCGGCTGATAGCTGAGGCCGAAGAATATGAGCCTAAGCCTATCTCAGAGTCACTGACACGTGAGGAGGTGGATGAGATGGGAATAATCCCGCGCATGATTGAGTGCCATCTGATTCTCGACCTGCTTGTAGATGCGGCCTACGACATCAAAGACCGTTGCGAGGCAAAGGGTCTGACCGGTGTGAAGTTTGTGCCGGAGCTTGATGAGATACTCCAGAAAGCTGAGTGCTTTGCGTCTTTTCTGACAAAGGTATCGCCGGAACTGTGCGATATGCTTGTGCGCAATGATACGCTGAATGCCTCGCTGCACAAGAAATTCCAGAACTACATCGCCCAGCGTCTTAAAGCTCCGCAGGGTTATCTATCGACTAAAAATAGCTGAGTATCATGATTACCGAGAATGAAATCTATCGTCTGGCAGAAGAATATGCTGATGCGATTGTGCCGGGCCTCGTGTTTGGCGAGATAGCGCGTAGCTATCATCGCAGTGATGCAATCCGCGTATTGCGCTGGCTGATGCGAAAGCATTGCATCGTGTCGCTGGCCGATTTGCGTAGCAAGTATACCGGCATCCGCACGTTGAAGAAGCCTGGCTATCATGAGAAGTTGCAACTCATGGAGGAACTGTATGATAAATCAATCTTCAAAAAGTAATTTTTGACCTATGAAACTGAAACCAATCCCCCAAAACACCGTAGTCCACACCCCGACCGAGGAGGAGGCCAAGGAGCTGCTTGCTATTCTGCATGAGAATGGGTATAAGTGGTGTACCGGTGAAGACCTATCGGTTGTCTCCCACATCGCAGGCAAAGAAGCGATAGGGATTAACTTATATAACGAAGAGAAAGGAACAATAATTGGCTTTTTATATGTTGAGACTGCTCAAAGAGAATATTTTCCCATCCTCACCCTCGCCGAGTTCAAGGAGAGGTATTGCGAGGAAGAGAAGCCTCAGCCGAAGTTCAAGGTGGGAGACAGAGTCGTTACAACAGCTGGCAATCATCTTTATGGTCATGGATGGGAGGGGGTTATAACAGAAATTGATGATGATAAGGCTGTTATTGAGATAGGTTTGAATAATACATTTGAGGTAGATTTATACGACCTTGAACCCTACACCGAACCCGAAGCAAAACCGACCGAAGATATGGAAACAAAAGAGAATCGCAATTTATCGCAAGATGTCGCAAAATGCGATAAAATGGAAGACAAAGAACTGAACTTCGTGGAGCTGCTGAAAGGGCATGAGGGCGAGGCGTTCTACAGTCCGCAATACGGATGGGTTGAATTAGTTGCGGGAAATCCGGCACTTTACCCGAACACAATAGCTACAACAATCCCCGGCACGAGCGGTTTAGCCTATTACTTGCCCAATGGTAAATACCTCAAGTCTGATAGCAGTGCTTGCGTGGGACTCTTCCCCTCCCGCGCCCTCTACGAGCAATACCCGCTCGACCCTTACGCTGCGTGGATGAAGTGGCAGGAGGAGCAGAAAACCTATGAAATCAAAATCACCATAGATTATTGCGAGAACTTCATGGGTGTAGTCGATGATATTAACCTCATTTTCCGCACCCCTGCCGACCGCGACAAGTGTCTATCCGAAATCAAAGCAATCATCGAAAAATACAGCAAGAAATAGCCTTGGGCGGCTTAGTGAAACCCGAAAAAGAATATGAAATTAAAGATATTGGAATACGAGCGGCAGATGCCAAATCCAACAGAAACCACACTTAGTGAGGCTTTCGACCTTGGTATGGAATATCAAAAAGACAACGATGAGGAAAAATTATCAGACATCGCTGACCGACTTTCCGCTGCTATCAAAGAAGAAGATTGGGATGAAGTGCAGAACGTTGTTGATGATATACCAACACTATTAGAAGACTAACCAATCGGGAGGCAGCTCTCCACCTCCCGATTAAATTCTGAAAGATATGAAAATCAAGGATAGACTCACCCCCGGACAATCCCAACGCCTCATAGAACTTGGTGTTGCCCCGAGCAAGGCAAGCGGCTTTGAATACCTCGACCCTTACGGTCTTGATGATGCAATACCGACAGGAGTGCCCCTCTTCACCCTCTCTGACATTCTCTCGCTCCTGCCGAAAGAGCTGTGCAATAGGATAAACGGCATAAGGTATGATTGTCATTTATCAATGTATGGCTACAATAAAACATGGGGAGCGATGTACAGATTAGATGATGGAGATGACTTTTTAGTTGTATTTGAGTCTCCCGAACTCATCGACGCGCTCTACAAGCTGCTTGTATGGAGCATCACTAATCAACATCTGAAATTATGACAGTAAAAGAACTTATGGCAGAACTCGCCAAATACCCCGAAGATGCGGAAATCACAGTCGAGATTAATGATAATACATGTGAGTCAACCTACACAAAAGGTTGCTATGACTTTGGCGTCAGAGGAAATAAGGAGACTTACGATGAATATTTCGGACATGAGCACCGCGAAGATTCCGACATCGTGGCAATCACTTTATATCGTTAATAACCCCAACAAAAAAAATAATGAAACCACAAATAGCCCTATCAATCGAACAGATGCACGAGCTTAAGTCCCTCGGATTGGATTGCTCGGACGCGAGCATGGCATGGGGATGGGTTCAGTATGAGCATAAAATGCGACTGACGCTTATAGCAGGAGACGCAGAACCCTCCACTGCAATCTCCCCTGCCTACACCTTGGAGGATATAATCTGCAAAACAAACGCTGACATCCTTTATCGCTCTACCGACAAGGGAATCATGGAATGGCGTTGTCAAGTCCAAGGCTCAGAATATGATAACTTCAACTATTTCAACGGCATAGGAAATACTCCATTAGACGCTGCTTTCGTCATGCTGAAATACGCTATCAAGGAGCACCCCGACAAAATCAAACGACTATGAAAGGACTGACAATTAACGAGGTCAAGATTGGTGATAAGGTTAGAAACCTCAAAACAGGCAACATCGGTGTCATCCGCAACAACATCGCACCATTCATACATCACTATGAGTGGGTAGAGGTTCAAATAGAGAAATCGCTCAACGGCAAGACATTTATTGCGTGTTGGTCTCTGAAAAATCTCGAACTCGTAAAACCCGAATCTCTCAATCATTAACCGACAAAATCAAAAAGTTATGAACAATCTTGAGCAATTCATTAAAGAAACCGAGCGGGATATTGCATATAATCTCAACTGCATAGTTGGATTGCTAAATTCCTACCCCTACAAAGAGGACTTTAATCAATATGATGAAGTTTTTAGTCTTTTACGTTTGGCTGAATGTCAAAAAGAGAGATTAGAAACACTGCGAAGAATAAAATCAAAACAGTTAGAACGATGAAACCACCTCTCTACCGCTGCAAAGATTGCAAGCACTTCGGGTTTGGTTACTCAGCTTACGGGCAAGTCAACCAACGCGCAGTGTGTTTCGCCAAACCCAAAGAGAACAAAGGCTACACCAAGCCGGAAATAATAACCCGCAAGCGATACTATGTAGCATATCCCTATAAGTACCCCTGCGAAATGTTTGAGATGAAATGAATACACCAGTAATCGACCCCTCGACCCTGAGCGAGGAACAGAGAGAAAGAATCCTTGAATGGTGGAGTGCGATTGTAAATGCATACTGCCGTAAATGTCCTCCCACTTATGGAGGATTGAATGAAATGTTCACCGAGTTTTTCGGCAAAGACTTCTATAAGAAGTTAACGAAAGGAGAATGACGATGAAAGCAAGAGTAAAAGCGACCGGAGAAGTGATTGAAGTCGCTAAGATTGAAGAAGCCATGTGGACTGATTTGACCACAAGTGGTGCTGATGAGAAAATCTATTATACAGATGACCTCGACTTCAATCTCGACCCTCCGCAACCCGAAGCGACAATCAGCGGGTGGGTGGCCAGAGACCAACGCATGAGTTTTGCAGATAAAGGCAATCTAACATTGTTTGCCGAAAAGCCTACGCGAGACTATTACGACTGCAACGACCTGACTTATGGTTTTTGGTCGGATAACGAGAAGCCAACTATTCCATTATCAGCTGACCTTTTCCCCGACCTCACATGGCAAGATGACCCAATTGAAGTAGAAATCACAATCAAACCTAAGAAACGATGACTATCAAGATTACGCTTGAAGAAGCACTAAATAAGGCTTCACTGCGACTACGCCGCAAAATTGAGCATAGTGTGGAATTGCTCAGAAGCGCAGAGGAGCTGGCTTTGAAATATGATAGCGAGTTGGGCTATTGGCTCGCGTTTTCATGCGGCAAGGATAGTCAAGCATTATTTCATATTGCCCAGCTTGCAGGAGTGAGATTTAAGGCTCACTTTTCGCCCACAAGTATCGACCCTGCCGAGGTAATTCGATTTTGCAAGACTCGATATCCGGAAGTCGAGATTATCCCATGCAAGACTTCTATTTTTACCCAAGCGGTAGAGATGGGGATTCTGCCGACAATGAGAATCCGTTGGTGTTGTGCGGTATTCAAAGAGGGACACGGCGCAGGAAAGGTAACTCTGACAGGTATAAGACGTTCAGAGAGTGCCAAGCGGTCGAAGCGTAATGAGGTCGAAGTGAGCGGGCGTAAATTCAGCGGAGATTTGGATAAGTTTAGTGAGTATTCCAAGAAGCGGATGGCGAAAATGATGAAGCATCTCAATCAAGACCAGTTCTCGGACGCTAAGGAGAATGAGGTGCGGTGTATTAATGGGAAAGACAAAATCATCATCAACCCTATCATAGACTGGGATGAAGATGATGTATGGGAGTTTCTTAACGAAGTGGTTGAAGTGCCTCATTGCAAGCTTTACGATGCGCCATATAACCGCAAACGCATCGGATGTATCCTTTGTCCGATGTCGAGCCATAAACGCAAGATTCAAGATTGCGAAGAATATCCTCACGTAAAGCGCAAGTGGCTTGAAGCTATATCCAAAATTAGGGGAGGATATGTCGTTAAAACGGGAATTTTGGGCTTGTCTACCCCCCCCCCCGCACCGATACATTAAGTTCGGAGAGCAAATCTCAGCTGCCGTTCTGGGCAACCCAATACACGCGCAACGAGACAGAGCGCAAGTGGATTCGGGAACGACTGGAGAGATTGGGGGATTTGCGCCCTTTTGTAATAGCCCCGAAAAGAAGCTTAGCGAAGAACAGATTTGCGAATATATCTTCGATTGGTGGATAAGTGGTAAGGCCTACGATAAATGGTTTGCCGAAACATTCCAACCGAAATTATTTAATGATGAGGATTTTAAACAATAAAACCAAAGAAACTATGAAAACAAAACTTACAATCGCGGCAATCGCCCTCATAGCAGTGCTTTGCGGATGCGAAGGGCAGCCCCAGCGAGTCGACCAGGCGTGGGGACATAAGAGAATCTATATTGATACTCTTACAATTCATGGCAAGACTCATGAAGTGCTTTTCTGGAGTGGCGACAAGATAGGAGGTATGATGCACTCGCCCGAATGCTGGTGCAAGGATTAATATGCCAGAATCTGACTTGCCTCTATAACACAATTGCCGGACACCTCAAAATCTCCATTATAAGATTTAAAAGTTAGCACGTTTGGTGTCCGGCAATTTTTTCAATAAAAATCAAATATGACCAGACAAGAATTGAACACCGCTTTCAGAAAACTCAACGATTACGCCCAGGCGGTTGACTTCATACTGAATAACTTTAGCGAAGAGGATGCTGGCCAACATTGGGTGCGATATGAGCTGAATGAAGCAAAAGCAAAATCTGATGCTCTACTCAGAATCATAAATAAGATAATCTCTAAAACAGACGACAAATGACCGCAGACGAATTATACGACATCAAGCTACAAGTTGAGGACATAACTGAAAAGCTCTACACCCTTGCAAAAGAATACTCTTACGACCCTTTCAGAAATGCCGCGTTGGTCTCTGAAAGGCTGGAAGAGTGCATATTCGATTGCGTAGGTAAATTAGCAGCTTACGAAATATGCAAAAGGAGAGAAAACCTATGACCAACCAAGAACTACACCAGCTCGCAACAGAGTACGCCGAGCAGAACCCACCAGCCGACATCAAGGATGAAGTGCTGAAGAGGAACACGATAGGGCTAAACGCGGAAATATTTGAAAAATTCCTCGTTTGGCTCACCAAGACCCACTGCATTGTCAGCCGGACTGATGCTGCGGATTGGGTAAAGAACGCATCTGAATTTATGCCAGCCTATAATCTAAAAGTGGCAATGCAAATCGGAGCAAAAAGACTCTTCGGCTCCGAACTATTTGAGGAAAGGAGCGAGAAATGAGCAATAAAGTAAGTAAAAGACAACAAAGGTATATCGATAATAAAAAAGCCAAGTGCGGTACTGAAATCAGTTGTGCCGTATGTGGGAAGATATTTATAAAGAAGCAGTATTCACAAGCCTTCTGTTGTTCTCAGTGTAAAGATGCTTATTGGAACGCTAAAGGAGATAGGCATTCTGACTCTGACTATTATCGAAAGTACAACCACAGCCAAACCAACGCAAAGGAGCGTGTTGGATATGCGATGCACAATAGTGCAGTTATCATCGAAACGTATGCCAACGAGAATCACATTATTGATGATGTGGCAGAAAGGTTACACAATCTATTTGAGGAAAGGAGCGAGAAATGAGCGGAGGAGCATTTGAATACAAACAATCCCACATCGAGGAGATTGCCAACGAGATTGAGGAACTGCTTGAAAACATAGCCAAGCCACGACCCCCGGAGAAGACTGTGCACTACGTCAGTGTCAAGAAGCAGATAGGCAAAGAACACATCCGCTACGAAAATTGGGCGTATCAGTGCAACACAATCGAGGAGGCCAAGCAACGACTCAGACACCACATCACAGAAGAGGACGGACACATCTACGACCTCTATGAAAAGTGGATAGATGATGACGGCAACGAACACCGATGCGAGTACTTCATTACAGAGGGCGAGTATAAGGATTGGGTAGACGGTTACGAAGATACCTGTTACTATGGGCCGGAATACTCAAAGCGGACCATCGCCAAGTTCCGCAAGGCAGTCAAGACGCTACGCGAAGCCTACGTCTACGCCCAGCGCATAGACTGGCTGCTAAGCGGCGATGATGGCGAGGATACCTTTCACAGGCGACTGAAACACGATTTGGACGCGCTTAAACAGAAGAAGAAATGATTAACCATATCAAATTACATAAGTTATGAGTAAGCCAAAAGCACAAATATCCATTCATGAGATACGATGTGCCCTATCAGTTGATGTCGCATTGGGGCACATGACACAAGAGCAAGCTGACCATGTAATCAAGTGCCTTATGCTTGATTGGAAAGAGGATGAGTATAACAAGCGCAATGATATGGAGTGCTTCATCAGTGATTTTCGAGAGTTACTGGAGAAGTATGAAGCACAGATACACCTCAAAGGAAATTGCGACATAACGTTTTATACAAACTTCGGGCTCAGTGGACCTCGCACGGAACGTCTGAATCTTGGTAGCGGAGTGGGTAGGTTCATTGACGCTGAATATGCCGCATTATTCCCCAAAATCCTGAAAAGGCAGAAGATGGTGCATAAAATAGATTTTCCAACCACTACCCATATAGACGATATAAAGCCAATATTTGAGGCAATTCGAAAAGTGGATAGAAAGAGCCATTTCTATGTGACCGACAAGAAGTTTGCCGAGATGCTAAAACCATATAAACCAAAGAAGAAATGAACAACGAAGATTACGTAACCTATAACCAAGCCCAAGCCTTGAAGAAAGCAGGGTTCGACTATCCCTGCTATTTCTACTACACCAAGGAAGATGCTCCCGATGGTTGCGTATGGCATACCACCTCAGAGGAAGCGCCGATTGACTACAATCGTTCAGTGTATGCTGGATGCTCGATGCCCACCTTGGCCCAGGCTCAGAAGTGGCTGAGAGAAAATAAAGAGACAACCGTAGTGATATATCCGCAAATTATTGATTCCCCGGTCGAGTATTCACTTGGTGATGAATGGTATTACAGTGTTTGGGTTGGTAGAGATATTTATGAGGCATCAGACACAAAAGATAAATACTTCGACACCTACGAATCCGCACTGTCAGCCGGAATCACCGCTGCCCTCAAACTGATAAACCATAACCAAACTGCATAACATAATGAAAGTTTACATCTCCATCCCCATCTCCGGACGCCCTCTCAACGAGGCGCGCGAGGAGGCCGACCGCATCGCCGAGTCACTGTCGAGACAAGGCCATACTCCGGTCAATCCGTTTAACATCTACGCCGGCCACCGCCCTACGTATGAGGACTACCTCGCAGCCGACCTGCGTGCCCTCATGGGCTGCGATGCCATCTGCCTCGCTCCCGGCTGGCAGAACTCCACCGGATGCCGCATCGAATACGCCGTGGCCAAGGAGCTCGGCATGCGCCGCAAAGCGCAGGGACAGTCAGCCTACAAATTCATCCACCTTCAAGAATACATAAATCTTTAAAACCAACATTCCTCAACATGACTCTAAACGAATATCAAGCCGCAGCCATGACCACCTGCATGCCCAGCTGCCGCAATGAGAGCTACATGCTCCTCAACCTTGTGGGCGAAGTCGGCGAGTTTGCATCGAAGCTCGCCAAGAAGATACGCAAGAGCGAGCTCTCAATCGACGACAACCGCCTCCTCTGGTGGTCAATCCCCGAAGACCAATACGCCGACCTGCGCAAGGAATGCGGCGACATCATGTGGCAGCTCGCCGGACTATGTTCCGTCATGGGCTGGACGCTCGAGGACGTCTGCCAAGAAAACCTCGACAAGCTCGCAAGCCGCCAAGCCCGCAACGTCATCGACGGCAACGGCGACAACCGATAACCCTACACGTTTAATCCATCTAAAAAAAACGAAAGTATGGCATTATATTTTGAAGCAGCCGTCCGGTATGAGAAGATGCTGGAGAATGGCTCAGTAAAGAGAGTAACAGAGAAATATATTGTCGATGCTCTATCATTCGCTGAAGCCGAGGCAAGAGCAATCGACAACATCACTCCTCACATCAGTGGCGATGTTGAAGTGCGTGCTGTAAAGCGCACACCTATCGCTGAAATCATGGAAGCTGATGCAGACAGATATTTCCTCGCGAAAGTGGCATTCATCACTCTCGATGAACGAAGCGGAGTAGAGAAGAAATCGGTATCACAGATGCTTGTCGGCGGGTCGGATTATGACGAGGCGAAAGCAAACCTCGAGGATGCGATGAAGGGGACTGTATCGGATTATGAATTGCAATCGCTTTCAGAGACAGGAATTGTAGATGTATTCCTGCATGTAGCTTCATGAAGTGAGCCGCATTCGGAATCTTTTGTATTCTCTAAATAAAGCAAAAAACGGCATACAAAATGCAGAGATTTCCAACGATATATTCAAAATCTCGTTTATCGCCTTAAAAATCCGCGAACCAACTGAAAAAATAATTTATGAGTGCAATATAAGCATAAAAATTTGGAATATTCGACAAAATATGCTTACTTTGCAAACATATGAATGATGTTAAGGTTGGTAAATACTCAGTGATTATTGCGATTGACCCAGACGTTGACCGCAATGGGATAGCATGCCTGGATATCTTGACGAAGAGTCTTGATATTCAGGCACTATCTTTTGCTGATACGCTTGATTACCTACACGCCCTTACATCTATGTCATGCAAACCGCTGATTCTGGTAGAGGCTGGGTGGTTAAATCGGTCTAACTGGCATCTTAGCTATCGTGATAGCAAAGCGAATGCAGCCGCCAAAGGTAATGCCGTAGGGCGAAATCATGAGGTAGGAAGAAAGATTGCTGAAATGTGTGAGCATTGGAGCTTGCCATATCAGTTAGTAAAGCCACTGCGCAAGATATGGAAAAGCACGGATGGCAAGATAACTGCAACGGAATTATCAGCGATTACCGGCTATAAAGGACGCACAAATCAAGAAGGTCGTGATGCAGCGCTTTTAGCATGGGTTTACGCTAAGTTTCCAATTAGACGAATATGAGCTATGACTACGATAAAGCAAAATATCAATGAAATATCATGTCGGTTATCTAAAGAATTCAAGATTGATATTCGGAAAATAACTGATGAATCGCTTATGCGAGAAGCTTGTGAGATGACATTCCTTGGCAAAAGCGAAATGACGCTTCGCAAGATGTATGCGTGTGAGCATAGCCCATGTCGGACACAGATGTTTTGGATTCGGCTGTATAATATACCCCTATTCAGCTCGACTCAATTGATTCGGCATAATATCGGCTCGCAGCCATTTCAGCTATCGTGTCGTCCGGACCGCAAAGGTGGTTACAATCACTTTCAAGCGAAATTAAGTGAGGCTACATCTTTAATGCAATTAGGACATATGGAAGATGCGATTGCTATACTTGACTGGATTGCTGAAAATGCCGACCGATATACTCCTGTAAATCTTGGATTATTCCTAAATGCGCAGGCTTTAATCAATATAGCGAAAGACCGCCTTTGTGCTGATGCATCGCCCGAAACTCGCGACATATTCAAGAGCATCAAAGCAGAAATTGAAAAATCGGACCCCGATTTAGCTCAGTTTCTTGTTCCTCGGTGCATCTATCGAGGTGGAATATGCAATAGCCTTAAATCGTGCGGATTCAATAAGACAGAATTTTTCCAAAAGCAACTAACCGAATATAAAAAACTTTTCCTATGAAACATGATATAATACATAATCAGATACGGAAATCTTCTCCTGAAGGCTTGAAGAAAGCCTTGCAAGCTGTTGCGGATGAATACGCCCGGCGCTTCTGTGATATGTATGACTTCACTCCTGGCTGGTGGGTCGCTGATGATTATGCAAGTACTTATTGCACGGATGGAATGGAGGTATCTATCAGCCTCTCTGATATGGCTTATTGCGTAGATAATTGCATAGAGAAGCATGTTTTTACTCAATGGTGGAAGCATGTTTTAGAGTCTAATGTATCACCTATCAATCTTCGCAGTTGGTGTATCGGAGCGGACCCAACCGATAGAGAAGTGGCACGAAATGAAAAAATTAGGGAAGTATCTAATAAATTCGTAGAAGCATTTCTTGAGGAGTATTATCCCGAGGTAACATATACTGATGATGAGATAACCTTGGAATTAGGTGAGCTATGCCACTTTTTACACATAGCGTTCGCAAGTGGGGCTGATATTGAGTAATCAATATTCAGCTTCAATGTAAACTCAGAAAATTCAAACCCTTATATAAAAAGCAATGGAATCAACTACTAATACAACTCCGGCAAAGATGCTCTCGCTTGACCTCATAGAGGAGAACGAAGGGCAGCTGTTCGGACTTCCGGCCAATCCTCGTGAGATAGCGCCCGAGAAGTTTGAGCTGCTAAAGGCCGATATTCAGAAGTATCCTCAGTTCCTGCAATATAATGCACTCAAAGTATATCCGATGGATGACGGCAAGTATATCGTCATTGGCGGCAATATGCGCTGCCGTGCGCTGAAAGAGCTTGGCTACAAAGAGGTGCCATGTGTCATTATCCCCAAGGAAACCCATGTCGAGGAGCTGAAAGCATATATCATCCTTGACAACTCTGGGTTTGGTTGCTGGGACTGGACGAAACTTACGTCTGATGAGTGGGATTCCGCGCAGTTGCGAGGGTGGGGTGTGGATATGCCTATGGAAGTTTCAGATATTGACATAGATTCATTCTTTGAGGAGAATAGCGGAGATGAATCAAAAGAAAAAGACGAACATCTTGTAGTAATTCTTCCTCCTGATATGGTATCTGATAAAGATAATATCAAACAGATAATCAAGGAAGCTCTCAATGAGAAAGGTTATAATTTAACTGTACGATGAAAGTTTGTCTTGCTGCGGCTCTTGTGAATTATAATCTTCTTATCAAGAAGCAACGAAATTTTATAGATATGAGGTTATGAAAATTTTTCTTACAGGTCATTATTCGAACGATTTTCATAAATAAATAATCGCAGATGAATATCTATTTAGCTGGAGACAATGGAAAGAAGAGAATCATATCAGAACTAATTCGGGGGGGGGTACAACGCACTGATGCACATATACTTAGCTGGAGGGGTTACTGGTAATCTTAATAAATTCTGGAAAGACCTATCTTTGGAAAAAGGATTAACAGTTGATAAAATAAGAGAGAAGATGAATATATATCTAGTAAATGCATCAACCACTGCCCGAAAGGATAGAGTCGGTGCTGTTGCTGAAAATATTCGGAATCTTCTCAATACAACAGATGATAATCTTATGAAACTATATATGGCAGGGACGGAGCCTCGCAAGAATTATCTGTTTGATAATTCTTGCGAGGCTATGGGGAATCCTGCACTGCTTTCTCATATAAATATATTGGAAAGTTATTATTATCTACGAAAGAATACCGAATTTATGAACCTCGTACCTCATTTCGGTAATTTTCTTTTGGATAGTGGTGCTTTTACATTTATGCAAGGAAGTCATAATGGGAAAATAGATTGGGACAGATATGTTGAGGAATACGCGGCCTTTATCAATAAGTTTAATATAAAGCTTTTCTTTGAACTTGATATTGATTCATTAGTCGGTATTAAGGAGGTTGAGAGACTGAGGGATAAATTGATAATACTTACAAATAAACTGCCAATCCCAGTATGGCATAAATCTCGTGGTAAGGAATACTTTCTCTCAATGGTTGATAAATACCCTTATGTTGCAATCGGTGGTATCGTGACTCAGGAATATCCAAGAGTGGTTTACGAAAAGGCATTTCCATGGTTTATTCAGACTGCCCATAAAAAAGGGGTCAAGATACATGGACTTGGCTATACCACTATCGGGAATTTACCTAAATACCATTTCGATTCAGTTGATTCCACTGCGTGGCTTTATGGAAACCGTGGAGGCTATCTCTATAAATTTAATCCGAAGACTGGTCTTATGGAGCAGATAAAAGGGCCTGCCAATCATCGGATGAAGTCAAGGGAGAGTGCGGTTCATAACTTTAATGAATGGGTAAAACTTGGTATACACGCAAATAAATATTGGTAAAATATGAAAGATTCATTAATCATCCTATCCGGCGGCATGGACTCCGTAACATTACTCCACGACGGTAAGGAAGAGATTGCATTAGCTATTACTTTCGACTACGGTAGTAATCATGCAAAGCGGGAGATTGAAATGGCTGCGCTCAATTGCCGGGAGTTGGGTATCGAGCATATCATTATTCCACTCTCATTTATGCACGACTATTTCAAGTCATCGCTTCTATCGGGAGCGGAAGCAATTCCGGAGGGACATTATGCTGCCGATAACATGCGCTCTACGGTTGTTCCGTTCCGCAATGGCATAATGTTATCCATCGCTGCTGGGCTCGCGGAATCTCGCGGCTTAAAACGCGTGATGATAGCTAATCATGCAGGAGACCATACTATCTATCCCGATTGCCGAGCGGAGTTTATTGATGCTATGTCAAAGGCTATTCATAACGGTACTTATGAGGGAGTAGAGATTGTCGCGCCATATACCAATATCAGCAAGACTGACATCGCTAAGATTGGTAAGCGTATCGGCATTGATTATTCCAAGACATATTCCTGTTACAAGGGAGGCGAGAAGCATTGCGGTAAATGCGGCACTTGCGTTGAGCGCAAGGAAGCTTTGCGTGATGCCGAGATTAATGACCCAACGGAGTATGAAGAGTAGTTAGCGCATGGCGAAGGGTTCGGGAAACACAAGGGGAGTTGCTTACTTCAATACTCTTCAAAAGGCAGCTAATGAAATAGCTCGCCAAATGGAGATGTCGTTACTGTCCGAGGCTGCTAATGAAGTGGGTCGGCGCATTGATATTATTGATGCTAATGGCGGTCATGGGTCAAGGGAGTCCCAAGGACCACCCGTTTCAATTGGAAGTCTACCTAAAAACATAGTGAACTTCTATCAAGAAAATCATTATCCATTGGAATCTACTCAAATGGTAATGACTTCAAAACAGTTACAGCATGGACGACGTGAAGATAAGATAGCAAATGGATTGCTTGTCTCAAAGGAAGAAATGAAAAATTTTATCCTTCACAAAAATAATGCGGGTCAATTTTATGACTCTAAAAAGAAGGATTTAATATTTGTTATGGGGAATGCGAAGTTTGTAATGACACCCAACTACGACCTTAAATTAAAGAATGGAAAAACAAAAGTCGTTAATTACATCACAGCTACCCGAATTGAAGGCAATATAAGCGACCACGTAGCATCTTATAAAAAAATAAAAGATGAGAAGCAATGATAGGATTCAAACCTACTCCGCCGCTGCTTTTGCAACGTACGCCGTTTCGACATCGCGTTTCTATGCTGCTCACCTTTTATCGCAAAATTAACAAAAAATTATCAAACCACAAAATTATGGCAAAATCATCAGGCGGCACTCGCGGCACGAACGCGAATAATAAGCAGTCAGTTTCTTCTTTAGAAAGAGGACGAGAGATGTTTGGCTATTTTCTCGCACAAGGTGGACATTCAAGTGCCGAGGTAAATAAGTCAATAGATTCATCATTTGCACCATCGTTTATAGATGCGCCATTTAGCTCATCAGATTTGGCAGCATTTGATAAGGTTTTTGAAAAAATAGGGACAGAGCGTAATCTTTATAAAGGGACTGATGAATCTTGGCTGGATTATGCTATGAAGCAAACTGGTTCTAAAAGTATTGAAGATTTAGCAGGAAAATCATTTACCGATAAATTTTACTCTTCTCTCACTACAAATAAGTCGGTTCAGCAAGATTATTCTCTTAGAACTATTGATTTTGGTCGTACCCCTGTTAGATTAAATTTTCATTTAGGGAAATCTGCAAAAATTGCTTACCCTGAAAGGAATGGTCATAATGTAACAGACAATGAAATAACCCTTGGACGGAATCAAAAATATCATATTAGTAAAGTAAAATTTATTGAAGGAGATGATTATGATTACTATGTAGTAGATATAAAAATATGAGCAACGAACTATCCAAATACGACACATATATTCCCGATTGTCTGCTTCCGACAGACAATCAGATGGAGATACCGACTCTGCGGCTTGATGTGCAGCCGCAGCTGGTCGAGATTCCCTTCCTGTGCTTTGGTGAGCAGAAACGCACAAAGGATATGGGAGGGCACGGCACGGTTCATTTCTATACGGATGATTATCGCTGGCAATCTATCTATGAGCACCCGGAGAAGATTCTGAAACATAATCCGGCAAGCATCGTTGAGCCTAACTATTCGCTCTTTAATGAGACTCCGGTGGCGTTTGGTCTGCAAGCTATTTACAAGAAGCGTTGGATAGCCCGTCAGATGCAGGAAAGAGGGATAGGAGTGTTCGTTGACCTCAATGTAGCCAATAAGTTTTATGCCGCTAATCTCTTCGGAGTTCCGAAAGGCTATGGTTCATTCTGTACTCGTGGATATTCCGACAGAATACCAGCATTGGAATATGAGTATATGATAGCAGAGCGCATCGCTGACGGCAACCGGTTGACTTTCGTAGTCTATGGTGGTGGTGAGATTGTCAAGCAATGGTGTCGTGAGCATAATTGCGTCTATGTGACTCCGATTATAGTTATCAAGAACAAGCTGAAAGCCATCGAGCGAATGAAGCAGAATGCAGCCTCATTCGACAATCAGTCTTTGATTGATAGTCTCCCGATAAAGACGCTGCCTACCGCAAAAGAGCTATACGATAGGCAGGTGGAGTATTACCTTATTGAAAAACAGAATTAAGTAAATATGTACTACGTATCAAAACGAATGGAGATAGCAGGGGCGCATCGCCTCAACCTCTCCTATGAAAGCAAGTGCCAGAATCTGCATGGTCACAACTGGATTGTGACCGTCTATTGCAAGGCGAAGCAACTCAATAAGGATGGCATGGTATGCGACTTCAAGCATATCAAAGAGAAGATACATGGCTATCTTGACCATGGCAATCTTAATGAGCTGCTGCCGTTCAATCCGACTGCGGAAAATATCGCGAAATGGATAGTAGACCAGATACCCGAGTGCTACAAGGCCTCAGTGCAGGAGTCAGAAGGAAACTCCGCTGTGTATGTAAAAGAGAAGCGTCATGAGAATTAATGAAATTTTCTACTCTCTCCAAGGAGAGGGGCGTTGGGCCGGGACTCCGGCGGTATTCGTGCGTTTCGCCGGATGCAATTTAAACTGCGATTTCTGCGACACGAAACATCAGACCTATAAAGAATATACCGAGGGTGAAGTATTGCGAGAAATCGCCAAATATGTGCTTTGCAAGCATATCATACTCACCGGAGGCGAACCGAGCTTGCAGATAACAGAGGATTTTATCGACCTGCTTGTTGAGAATGGCTATTATGTAGCTATCGAGACAAATGGCACTCGCGCTCTTCCTGCCGGGCTTCAATGGGTGACATGCTCTCCGAAGTTTGACTTCTGCAAGAATGCGGAAATCAAACTTGACTGGATTGATGAGTTAAAGGTGATATATCGAGGCAAAGAGCAGGATATGAGCCCGTATGAGGAGATAGAGGCTACGGAATACTATCTTCAACCCTGCGACACAGGAAATGTAGAAAAGAATCAGCAGATTCTACAGGAAACAATTGATTTCATCAAGCATAACCCACTATGGAAACTATCACTGCAGACTCAAAAGGTGCTCGACATAAGATGACAAAGAAGAAAGCTATAAAAGCTATCCGCGAGCTGATTCGATATATAGGAGAGGACCCCGACCGCGAAGGCCTTATCGGCACGCCCGATAGAATCCTGCGCATGTGGGAAGAGATTTTCCGTGGCTACAATCCGGCAAAGAAACCTAAGATAACAACTTTTGACAATGAGGATAAAATCACAGATATGGTCTTTGATTCGGGTAACTATTACTCGATGTGCGAGCATCATATCCTGCCTTTTTTCGGGAAATACTACTTTGCGTATATACCCTCCCCAACCGGGCGGATTCTTGGAATATCCAAGGTGGCTCGTGTCATTGGATACTGCGCAGCAAAGATGCAATTGCAGGAGAGACTTGCAAAGGAAGCGGTGGAGATGCTTACGGAAGCCTTAGATGGCGAATGCGCCGGTATGGCTCTCGTAATGAAAGGCACTCATCTTTGCAAATCGATGCGTGGCGTAAAGAACCCCGGGCAAATGACCGTGGCTTACGTGTCGGGTGTATTCGAACGCCCCGAGGTGAAGCAAGAGTTTTATCAGCTAATCAAATTACAGGGATAATATGGCAAAATACAATCCGAAGAAAGTCAAGGAATGCGAGGAGTGGATTGCTGAGCATGGACTGATGGAGTATGGCGGCGCTCAGCTCAAACAATATTGTGCTGCCATGGGGATTCATGATGTGACGCATCGCAACTGGCTCGAAAAAGCTGAGTATGTAGAGGCCGTTGAGCGAGGCAAAGAGTCCTTTAAGCAAGCGCACACGCAGAAGCTATTCGGGACTCTTATGGAGGCTGCATTGGGAGGAGAGCGCACCACTGAGGAGGAGAATTCCGAATATCGCCCTGATGCAAACGGCAACCCTCAGATACACCGTATGCTCCGCCACAAGCGCAAGACGTATCAGAAACCCGATGTCACGGCAGCCATCTTCCTGATGTGTAATCTTGACCCTGAGCACTGGCGGCAGCGGCAGGATAATAACGTGGCATTCCGCAAACCTGATGCCGATGAAGAGATGTCGCTCGATGAGATAAAGGAAGAAATCAAACGACTTTCGGAATAATAGACGTGCAACTTCCAGAAGAGGATAAAATCAAAAGATTATACAAATTGCAGCAGATGGAACTTCGGCAGGAAGCTCCAACTAATTTTGCATCTTTTCTGAAATATACCATTCCGAAGTATCACCTCAAATGGTTCCATCGAGTTATAGCTGAATACTGCCAGATGCTTTATGAGGGGAGGATAAAGAATCTTATGGTCTTTATCGCTCCGCAGCATGGCAAGAGTGAAATTGTGTCGCGCAATTTTCCTGCGTGGGCATTGGGGTGCAATCCAAATCTTAAGATAATTGGCTGCTCCTATTCATCGATACTTGCAGATGGATTCTCTACGAGCATCCAGCGCACAATCAACAACGAGAAGTATCAGACGATATTCAGTGAGACGACTCTCAATGGCACTAATGGCCGATATGTGCGCGGTTATAAGCGAAATGAAGATTACTTCGATATTCTTGATTATCGCGGATTCTATAAGGCAGTCGGCGTTGGAGGCAGCTTGACAGGCACACCTGCTGATATTGCGATTATTGACGACCCTGTAAAGGATGCCATGGAGGCGTATTCACAGAATCAGCGGGAAAAGGTATGGGATTGGTATACGTCCGTACTCATGACCCGATTGCATAACGAATCGAGGCAGCTCTTCATCATGACACGCTGGCACGAAGATGATCTTGCCGGACGCATCCTCAAATATGAACCACAGAATTGGACGGTGCTTAAGATTCCTGCTATTCGCGAGACGCTTGATGATGGAAATGATTTTGATCCGCGTCAAGTAGGTGAGCCTCTTTGGCCGGAGCGCCACTCACTTGAGCGCCTGCTGGCGGCGAAGAGCAGATCAGCAAAGGTATTCTCAGCCCTATATCAGCAATCACCTACAATTGAGGGCGGTAATATCATCAGAGAATCATGGTTTAAATATATCACTCTCGAGGCCTTCAATAGCAAGCGACAAGGCAAGGAGCTGGAATTTCCGATTGTATTCTTTATCGACACTGCCTTTACTGAAAAAACTACCAATGACCCCACCGGCATCATCGGTGTATGCTGTATCGACGGCATCTTGTATATCACCTGCGCTGAAAAGGTCAATATGAAATTCCCTGACCTTGTGCGGCATATTCCTGTATATGTCAAAAGCAACGGCTATAATCGGTTCAGTTCAATCCGCATAGAGCCTAAAGCCAACGGCATATCTGTAATCGACCAGTTGGAGGAGCTGACAAATCTGAATGTCGTTTCTACTCCATCACCTCGGGAGAGCAAAGAGACGCGTCTTAATGCAGCTTCGCCGTTTGTGGAATCCGGCAAGGTGTGTATTGTGCAAGGATTATGGAACGGTGAATTTACAAATGAGGTCTGTGGCTTCCCTGCTATGCCGCATGATGAGTTTGTCGACCTGCTTTGCTATGCCATAAACTATTGTCATAGCGAAGCGGATGATATAACGGATGATGAGATAATGAAATTAGGATTCTTATAACCACTCACGATATGGATGAAATAGATGAGATAATCGGAAGTATGACGCCTGATGAGGCAATATCATATCTAACAGATAAGACAGTAGATGTGCAGGACTGGGCTGAATCACTTAAAGACTACGAGCCTCAGTTGCATCGCATAGTCAATGACCATCTCGACCGCAAGGATAAGGTAAGGGATGACGGTTCAATTGAGAAGGCAGCGCGTATACCAATCGGATTGGAACAGTTGCTGACCAAGAGAATCTGTGAGTTTAGCTTCGCTATTCCAGTGAAGCGTGTATACCATAACACTGATGGCAGCGAGGTTCGGCAGGGGATAGCAAAGGCTATGGAGGCTATCTATAAGCATGCCCGCATAGATTCAATCAACAACAAGAGAGCATTGAATTACTTCGCATCATGCGAGGCGTTCACTGTGTGGTATGTGATTGAGTCACCTAACACCCTCTATGGATTCAATAGCCGTTACAAACTTAAGTGCAAGACCTATTCTCCGATGGACGGCACTTCACTTTATCCTCTGTTTGATGAATCGGGCGACCTGATTGCCATGTCAGTGAAATATGTGCGCAAGGTCAAGGGCGAGAGCAATACCTACTTTGAAGCCTACACGGCCAACAAACATTACAAGTGGGCGCAGAACAGCGGCGCATGGGAGGCAGTAAAAGATGATGTACTCCCTGTCGGCAAGATTCCCGGAGTATACATCTATCGGCATAAACCTATATGGCACGGCCTATCGGTGCTGCGTGAGGAGATTGAATATACCATATCGCGCAACTCAGATGTCATAGCTTATAATTCCGCACCTATATTGAAAGTGGTAGGTAAGCTATCGGGCAATAAAGAGGCGAAAGGGGAGACGCGCCGATTGGTCAGGGTTGAGAATGGAGGCGATGTGGGCTATGTGTCATGGTCGCAGGCTATCGAGGCACTGAAATACCATATCGATACGCTGACGAAATTATTCTGGAGTCAGTCGCAGATGCCAGATATATCATTTGCCAATATGATGAGCCTCGGCAATATCGGATTCGATGCTCGGCAGACGCTGCTTACTGATGCACACCTTAAAGTCGGCGATGAGTCAGGCGTATGGATTGAGGCCTTCGAACGCGAGACGAATGTTATCAAGGCATTCCTTGGACAGATGAATGTAGCATGGCAATCTGAGATTGATAATGTCGATGTCGAGCACGTGATAACCCCATTTATCCAGCAGGACGAGAAATCCACTATTGAGCGCATCATGACTGCCAACGGAGGCAAGCCTATCATGTCGCAGATTGAATCAATCAAGGCTTTCGGTCACTCTGTCAATCCGGAAGAGACACTGGCACAGATTCGTGAGGATGATGCAGCCTCTACGATAACTGACATGTTTGAACAATCCATGTAATCGATGTCCACACCCCGAACTCCGAATCAGAAGAAACAGAACGCTGCGCTCAAAGCGCGACTGGCGAAGTATGGCAAGCTTATTGAGCAGGTTTACGATAAGTTTAATCGTGAGGCTGCTCAGATAGCTATGCGCACTGATTTTGACCCGGATGGAGGGAAAGTGTTCCGCTTCCAAGATTATCCAATTACTCGTGAGGCGGTCAAGGCGCTGCTTGATGATTATGTCAGCGACGTTATTGCAACTGTCAACCGTACTACTTCTGAAGAGTGGCAAAATAGCAATGAGTTTCAAGATTTGGTCGCAAATAAAGTGCTCAAAGCATATGGCGTCAAAAGCAAGGAGGGTGACGATTATGAACGGTACTATCAAGCTAATTCTGACCATCTAAAAGCATTTCAGACACGCGCTTCCAATGGCATGAATCTCTCGAAGCGTGTGTGGAATCTGCGCGAGCAATACAAGCAGGAACTTGAAATGGGACTATCTGTAGGCATAGAGCGCGGCACATCGGCGGCATCCCTCGCCAAGCAGATGAAGCAGTATCTAAACGAGCCGGATAAACTATTTCGCCGTGTTCGTGACAAGTATGGCAATCTCCAGCTATCGAAGAATGCCGCTGCATATCATCCCGGTCGTGGCATCTACCGTTCATCATACAAGAATGCCATGCGCCTCACTCGCTCGGAGGCCAATATGGCCTACCGCTCAGCCGAACAGGCACGCTGGCAGCAGTTCGACTTCGTTGTAGGTTACGAAATCAAGACCACTCAGAACGGCCGACACGTGGAGGACATCTGCGACACGCTGGCAGGCAAATACCCCAAAGACTTTCAGTGGACCGGCTGGCATCCGCAATGTATGTGCTACCGCATACCAATCCTCAAAACCGAGGAGGAGTTCTGGGCTACCAATTCAGAAGACTCCACCAGCAGCATCAACGAAGTCAAGGATGTGCCGGAGAGGTTCAAGGATTGGGTAAAGGATAACAAAGACCGCCTTGATGCCGCTGAAAAACGCCGTACAACGCCTTATTTCATCGCGGATAATAAAGGATACGTCAATGAAGCATTATCGGAGGTAGGCGCGAAATCTGACAATAATCACAATACCCTGCCGCGCCCAGCTAAGAAAACACCATTGGAGATAGCTGCTGAACGTCATGCAGCACGCACGCAGGAGGATATAGATAAGATTCAGTCGGAATGGAATACCAACCGCATGAGTCATCTAATCGTTATGGCGGAGCGCATCGGCTCTTATCGTGATGCTGATTTCAGAGAATTGGCCTCACTGCTCGATATGGAAAACAGTATGAAAGATTTCAGTGCTTTCAGAGCCGACTATCTACGTGCTAAAAAATATGTAGAGGATAAGATAGCGATAGAGACAGCGCTTGCTCGCAAGTTTATGGAGAATCCTTTGGATGTTCAGAATATGAAGGAACTTGCAAAAGTGCTCGGAATCACGCAAGGTGATTACATGACTTTCTTTGAGGCGAATGTGCTGCGTGGGAATCCTAACTATGAGGTCTCAGCCGCATACCGCATCAATTGTCAGACCTGCGTTGTGGCGCATGAGTTGCGCCGCAGAGGATTCAATGTGGAAGCGCTTGCAAATATCAAAGGAAGTTGGCTTGAGAAGTTGTCTTATAAGACTAATGAGATATGGATTGATGCTGACGGGAATATACCTCAGAAGACCTGTATAGGGGCTAAATTTACCACCGCATATACGAAAAACGGCAGGAATTATGGAAGCTGGGATAAAACAGTGTCAAATCGCAAGCAGTTGATTAAAGAGCTGGAATCATCAATAACTGAGGATGGTCGCTATCATATAGACTGGATATGGAACTCGCAAAGCAAAAGGCTCAACGGACATATCATCACTCTTGAAAAGATTGGTGATAAAATCCGCTACTATGACCCGCAGAACGGTGTGGTGATTGATAATTTCTATGATTACATCAAAGATATAAAACTCAACCGAGGCATCAATATCCTTCGCGTGGATAACCTGCGCATCAATCCCGACTATGCTGCACATATCCTCGGCAAGAGCGGAAGCAAGGCTATCAGCGGCAAGATTGGAAACAATGTCACGCAAGGCGCTAAAATTAATCTGTCAGGCGATATTAAGACTGATATTGCGGATTATGTACGTGAAAGGAATAAAGCAACGTCCTATCATGATAGAATAGCCCTTGATTTACAAATTATAAAAGAAGGTAAATTTATCCGCTCAAACTACCATTCCTCTTCCAAAGGTTCCATCTTTGCTACAGAAGAATTGCCTAAGAGAATAAGTAAGGATGATCTTGAGCTGTCTAAGAATATCCAGATGGCAAAGAAGATGGCAAATAATGGCTACGATTGTTATCTTTTAAGTAATCCTCATGGAACGAAGAGTGCTGATTTCTTATTTGTAAAGGATGGCAAGGTATTATATACGGAAGGTAAACTATCAACAGGGAAGAACTCTCTTGGCCATAATCTTTCAAAAGGAGGTTCTCAGTCAGAAAGATTACTCATAGATCTTACTGGCACAAAAGACACCAACTACATATCAGCAAGACTTGAAGAAGCTTTTGAAAACAATGATAATCTGAGAGAGGTTATGCTTTTGAAAGGAGGCAGATTGATTTCTGTTAAGGCAACCGATGTCAGGAATAAGAGTTTTCAAAATAAATTTAAGAAAGTATGGGAACAGAACAAATAAAAAAGAGGCTCAAAAGAGCCTCTTATAACTTCAGTCACCGTAGTGCCAAGTTTCACGAACTTAATCGGTTTTGCTCGATGCTTTCGGGGATTCTTTCGACTCCTTTATGTCCTGCAAAGAACTTCGGGTAAAGGATTGCTCCAATCCCGCGTCGTAAAATTAATAAATTATTTATAAATAAACAAATATGACACTTGAAAAAATAATAAAATTCGCTCAAGAGAGCATTTATGATACAGCTGAATACCTCGGTAAGTGGAGCGGTTATGATGTCTATGAGCCGGGATTTGATGACGATGAAGTTCATTGCCTCGGCTTCCCTCAGTTTATCCTTGTCAAATGCGACCCTATCCGCTGGAGTGAAGAATTCAATTTTCAACTTCCTAGTCTCTCTGAGTGAACAGTGTAGCGGCATGAGTAGGGGCGGCACGATGGCCGCCCCTGTCTGGATTAGTCTATGTGTGTGCTATGTCAGTTTATTCTTCTGAGGAGAGCATTTTCAGGAACTCTTCCTCGCTTATTAGGGGTATGCCTAATGTCTGGCATTTCTCATACTTCGAGGGGCCCATGTTTTCGCCTGCAAGCACGAAACTTGTCTTCTTTGAGATGCTTCCGGCATTTTTACCGCCGTGGCTCTCTATTAGCTCTTTGTATTCATCGCGCGAATGGTGGCTGAATGTGCCGGAGATTACGATGGTCTTTCCGGCAAGGGCGTCGCCGGCGGCCTCCAGTTTATCGGCCGACAGGCTCATCTGAAGGCCTGCTGCCGTGAGGCGTTCGATATTGCTGACATTCACCGGTTCGCGGAGAAAATCATATATGCATTGGCCGATAACGGGCCCTATATCGGGCACCGAGGTGAGTTCCTCGACACTCATGCTTCTCAAGGCCTCCATGCTCTTCACGGCCTTTGCAAGACGCTTGGCAGTTGTCTCTCCGACATTCGGAATCGACAATGCATAAATCACCCTCTCAAATGGCACGCTCTTCGAGGCTTCTATGCCAGCCATTATCCTCATGGCACTCTTCTCGCCAAGACGCTCGAGTTTCTGAAGTTTCTCTGCAGAGAGATCATATATATCGGCTATACACTCTACCAGACCGGAATCATATAGCAACTCAGCCGTCTCCTCGCCAATGCCATCGATATCCATCATGCGTCGGGCACAGAAATGCTCGATTTTGCCGGTAAGCTGCGGGCGGCAGCCATAATGATTCGGACAACACCAGGCTGCCTCACCGTAGATGCGCTCAAGCGGAGTTCCGCATTCCGGGCACTTGGTGACAAAAGCCACCGGGGCTGCCTCAGGATTGCGCCGCGACGTATCGACACCCGTAATCTTGGGGATAATCTCGCCACCCTTCTCCACGTATAGCCAGTCGCCTTGATGAATGTCAAGCTCGCGTATTATGTCGTCGTTATGAAGCGAAGCACGCTTCACGATAGTGCCCGACAGCAGCACGGGGTCAAGGTTAGCCACAGGTGTGACAATGCCCATGCGCCCAGTCTCAAACGACACGAATCTCAATTGTGTGCAAGCCCGCTCGGGATTGAACTTGAATGCTATTGCCCAGCGTGGCGATTTGGCTGTAAATCCGAGATTGAGCTGCTGGCGCAGTGAGTTGACTTTAAAGACAAGTCCATCGGTGGCCACCGGCAACTTCTTGCGTTCCTCATCCCAATAATTGATAAAGGCATCTACCTCTGCGAGCGAGTTGAGAAGCTGCATATGCTTCGACACCTTGAATCCCCAGCGGCGTGCTGCCTCCATATTGCCATAGTGGTTGTCGGCGGGGAGGTCATCGCTCAGCAGATAATAGAAGCGAGCATCAAGATGACGCGCTGCCACGATGCGCGGATCCTGCATCTTGAGTGTGCCTGAGGCTGCGTTGCGCGGATTGGCGAAGAGAGGCTCTTCGTTGTATGCCCGCTCGGCATTGAGTTTCTCAAACACGCTCCAAGGCATCAGAATCTCCCCGCGAATCTCAAACTCATCCGGCCAGTCGCCAGGCAGGAGCTGCAGGGGGATGGAGCGGATGGTCTTGACATTGGCAGTGACATCGTCGCCCTGGGTGCCGTCGCCACGCGTGACGGCCCTGACAAGGCGCCCGTGGCGATAGGTCAGTGAGATTGATGTGCCGTCAAACTTCAATTCGCCTACCACACTGAACGCTTCCCCTTCCAAGGCCCTCTTCACACGATCAAACCATTCATCTACCTCCCCGATAGAGTATGAATTTGAGAGCGACATCATGGGGCGCTCATGCACTACGTGGTCGAACCCCTTGGTCAAGTCGCTGCCAACACGCTGAGTGGGCGATAGCGGATCTATGAATTCCGGGAATTCCTGCTCAAGTGCCTCAAGCGACTTCAGAAGATGATCGAAATCAAAATCTGAAATCTCGGGTGAATTGAGCACATAGTAATTATGGTTATGGCGGTTGATCTCCTCGCGAAGCGCATCAATCCGCTCTTTGGCTTCTTTTGGCGTCATAAGTCGATTTATTCTTAAGTAGTGTCTTAAGTAGTGATGTAGGGATACACCACATCCCATAGAAACAACGCCTGGGCCGGCATTGATGTTCCGGCAGCATTGCGGTCTTGGCGGCTAATTATGGCTTGGAATTCTTCCTGACTGATTTTGCCACGCCCTACATCCACAAGTGTGCCCACTACGGCGCGAACCATATTGCGCAGAAAGCGGTCGGCGGTGATGGTGAACTGGATTCCGGGCACTCCGTAGGCATTCTCGAAGGGTGTCCATCGGGCATGCCGCACATCGCAGATATTGGTCTTGACATCGGTGTGCAGTTTTGAGAATGACGTGAAGTCGGACGTATCGAGCAATACGGCTGCGGCACTGTTCATGGCATCAACGTCAAGTTCGTGAGGAGAATGCCAGGATGAGTCGCGCAGAAATGGAAATTTCTCATAGACCACGAAATATTTGTAGGTGCGCGACACGGCATCAAAACGCGCATGCGCATCCTCAGCCACCGGGATGAGGCGCTGCAGGGCAATAGCCGGGCCAATCATACGATTCAGCGAGGTGAGTAGCCGACTCGGGTCGGCTATCTCACCGGCTGTATCGAAATGGGCATACATTCTTCGGGCATGCACTCCGGTGTCGGTGCGACCGGCGCCTGTGATTTTGGTATCGGCGCGTAACACCACGGAGAGTGCATCCTCGATAGTCTGCTGCACAGAGCTTGCATTTGGCTGCGATTGCCATCCATGGTAGCCTGAGCCATCATATGCCAGCTGAAGAAAATATCTCATCAATCGCGCTCCTCAAGATAAGTTATGCCATAGAGGCCCGAGCGGTAGATATTAAGGAACTGCCGACCCTCTTCAGCCGAGATGACACCATCCTTGACAGAGCGTGACACCCATGACTCAAGATTTCTGACAAGTTTCTTCGGATTATACTCCACATAGTCGAGCACATCGGCCACGGGTTCGCCATCTATCACCTGCTCAATCTGGTAACCATCTTTAGAGCCGATGATGTGGACTGCTGCCGTGTCGCCAAACAGATTATGAAGGTCACCCAGAATCTCCTGATATGCTCCCACCAGGAAGACTCCGATATAGTAGTGGCCACCATGCTTGAATTTGTGCACCGGCAGCGAGTACGACACTCCCTGCGGAGAGACAAACCGATTGATCTTGCCATCGCTGTCGCATGTCACATCCTGAATCGTGCAGACTTGAGTGGGCTTCTCTCCAAGATTCGAAATCGGCATGACGGGGAAGAGCTGGTCGATGGCCCATGAGTCAGGCAGCGACTGGAAGAGTGAGAAATTACAGAAGTATTTCTCAGGCAGCATTCTTGCCACCTTACGCAGCTCTTCCGGCGGGTGCTTCATCGACTGGGCAATATCGTTGACATCGCGTGCCACACTCCAGAAGAGTTTCTCTACCTGTGCGCGGGTGGTGAGATCGAGCATGCCGAGGCTGAAGAGTTCCAGAGCCTCCTCGCGGATCTGAAGAGCGTCGTGCCAATCCTCGAATACTCGGGCGGGATTGATCTTATCCCAGATGTTGTAGAGTTCACGCGTCAGTTCATGAGCGTCATCGCCAATCTTATCCTTCTCATCATTCCACTCGGGGAGCTGAGTAGTCTCGAGCACCTCGATAATGAGCACCGAGTGATGGGCTGTCACCGAGCGTCCGCTCTCTGTGATTATATTGGGATGCGGCAGACTGTTCTTCACACACACATCCACCAGGGCTGCCACAGAGTCGTTGACATATTCCTGGATTGAATAATTCATGGAGTTCTCGCCCGAGGCCGAACGTGTGCCGTCGTAGTCCACACCCAGGCCGCCGCCGATATCTACAAATTCCACACTGAAGCCCATCTTAGAGAGCTGCACATAGAATTGCATCGCCTCACGCAGCGCATTCTTGATGCGGCGTATCTTGGTGATCTGGCTGCCGATATGGAAGTGTATCAGTTTCAGACACTCCGCCATATCATTCGATTTCAGGAATTCGAGTGCCTCCAGCAACTCGCTCGAGTTGAGGCCGAATTTGCTGACATCGCCACCCGATTCTTCCCACTTACCACTGCCCGAAGATGTGATCTTGATTCGGATGCCTATGTTGGGCTTCACATTGATGCGCTTGGCCACATCAAGAATCAGACGCAATTCGTTAAGTTTCTCGACCACGAGAAATATGCGGCGTCCCATCTTCTGGGCAAGCAGGGCCAGCTCTACGTAGTCTTCATCCTTGTAGCCATTGCAGATGATGAGAGAGTTGACATGGGCGTTGACTCCGAGCACCGCATGCAACTCAGGCTTTGAGCCGGCCTCAAGGCCGATGTTATATTTATTGCCGTGGCTTACAATCTCCTCGACCACCTGGCTCATCTGATTGACCTTGATGGGGTAGACCACGAAGTTCTGTCCTTCGTATTTATACTCCTGGGCAGCCCGCTTGAAGCAGGTGGTGATTTTCTGGATTCTGTCGTCGAGGATGTCGGGGAAACGCAGCAGTAGCGGAGCCGAGACATCGCGAAGCCGCAACTCATCCATCACTTCTTTCAAGTCAATCGGATAAAAGTCCTGGCGCGGCACAACCTGCACATTCCCTTTTTCGTTGATTGAGAAATATTTCAGTCCCCAGCCCCCTATGTTATAGAGCTCGGCTGAGTCTTCTATTCGCCATTTTCTCATTATTGTCAGTTATATCTATGGATAGATTATCCTTTATTGAGTTATATAACAAAGTTATGAAGTTGTTTAAACAACTTCTATGTTTGCCGGAATCAAGTTGCCCACGCTATCCTTGGGACTGGGCCGGGGGAGTGCCGAGCAATTCAAACGATGTCACCTCCACTTCGGCCACACGGCGTTTTATCTTGTAGCGGTCTTCATATTCGCGATAGCGCATCTTCCCCTCCACATATAGGCGCGTGCCCTTACGGACATATCGCTCGGCAAGCGAGGCGTTGCGTCCGGTGAGTATGCATGTATGCCAATCAGTGACCTCGACTCCGGAGGTGCCCTTGTGTTCACTCGTGGCGAGCGAGAACCGCGCCACTGCAAAATCCTTTTCAGGATACCTCATCTCAGGGTCATTCCCCACGTATCCGAGCAGTATTATCTTATTAACCGACATAGGGCATAGTTCTGTTCATGCAAAAAACTCTCTCTGCATCACAATTTAGTCTTAACATCTCCATTCTCTGAGCCACGCCATGCAGTGGCGGGCAGGCTCAGTCCGGTCTTCTCGTGCAAACCGAAAAGCAGATTCATTACATGCAGAGCCTCACCGGCAGAGCCTCGCATGCGCGGATCAGCCACAACATCGATATTGAGAGTATCATCAGCCGAATGCCATAGGGATATGACAATCTTGTTAGTCCCCTCGACTTCGGCAGTATCAACCCTACGCGAGATCATGAAGCTGAAGTTATGGTCGTCATAGATTGAATCATATATCTTGAATACCTCGTCAAGGCGCGTTGCGCATGGGATAGCCATGCTGAGCCGCATGGCGCGCGGAGATTGCGACTGACGCGGAGTCAGGGTAATCTGACCCGAGAAACTTGTCTGCACTCTCTGCAATTCGTTGAGAATCTCTTTCCGGGCACCCGCCAGCGACGCCTGAGATATGATATCAGCCGGAGCCTCGACCTCAATATTCAGATCACCTGCCAACATCAGATGATTGGCAAGCGGATACAATGCCGTCAATGCTGCCGAAGCCACCGCACGCGGCACCGTGGCCACACGTGCACCGCGTACCAGAGGCTTGCGGTTCATCTCCGACAAGCCGTAGACCGGAGCGAGATTGAACACCGGCGCCTCATCCACAATATTGGGGAAGAGTATAAGCTTCAGTTCCTGCCGGTCAGCCATAAGTTTCATCCAGTCGCTATCGGAATACAGCGGTTGGAGCAGAAACACGCAATCAAGTGCGGTGGCATCGAAGTTGGCTGAGAAAAGCACTCTCTCTTCGCCGATAAATCCATGATGCACCTCACTCACCGGGCGCCCTGCCAGACGCGGGGCATAGGCCGTGACGATATCGATGTCGGGGTGTTGCTGACAAAGTCTCATCAGCTCACCGGCTGCGGGAGAATCCGCTCCGGCGATTCCAACTTTAATCATATGCGGGTAGTAGTTTTATTGATTTCAGAATGGGGGTATATAATGCTTGAGGGGGACAAAGCGACCGAGCACTTCCATCTTTTCCTCGTCGGTCAGACCGTCGCGCATCACAGCAAATATGGTGTTGGCGCCGGCGATGGTGCCGAGAATCTCATGGCAGTTGGATATGTCGATATCATACGCCAGCCCGGGGGCATAGCCATTACGGGTCTTGATGACTGCAAGATTGCCCGAAATAGCGAGCGATATGAAGCCGCTCTGGTAATTGGCATTCATATCAAGTTGGCCGGAAGCGAGCAATTTGTCTTTCAGCGAATTGCTGTCGGGGAGCACATAGATGTATGTGCCACGGTCGGTGGGCACTTTCGTGGTGTGCAGCATCTTCAGGTCGCGCGATAGGGTAGCCTGGGTGACATTGTAGCCCAGTTCGGCGAGCTTGCGTGCCAGCTCCTCTTGCGAAGATATGCACTGCGTCTTTATCAGCTCGACTATTACCTCCACACGCTTTCTTCTATTCTTCATATCTAAAGAAACTCTATTGAGTAGGATTCAAAAACTGAAGTCATCTAAACTTTTATTCTCCACGGCGGCGCTGCAGGAGTCTTTTCAGCCGGGCGGCTGACTCATATTTCTCGTCGCGCGCGAATTTTGCTATGAGATTCTCAATCTCCTTATCCGAATAGTTGCTGAGAAATTCCATGACCTCTGCATCTGCATCTTCGGTGTCGGCATCTGCATCGCCAAGAAATTGCTCCAGACCCTCGAGCGAATCAACCTCACTCTTTACTTTTGGAAGTTCCTTGAGCATCTTCTCTGCCGCTGCCAAGGGATCAGACTCTTCGGCATTAGCATCAGAGGGTACATCTTCGGCTGGCTTCGGCCGGAAGCCGCACTCATCGAGCACCTCTGAGTCGGTGAATATCGGCGAACCGGTGCGGATGGCAAGAGCCAGGGCATCAGACGATCGCGAATCAATCTTGTGCAACTCGCCATCCGGGCCCTCCATGATAAGGTTGGCGGCGAAGACTCCGCTCGGCAATTTATGAATCTCAATGCATGCCAGACGCAGATTGAAAGTGTCGAGCACAGTCTTCAGCAGGTCGTGAGTCAGCGGTCGGGGGGTGTTGATCTGTTGCAACCGGCATTCGATAGCCTGCGCCTCAGGATAGCCTATGACTATAGGAATCCGGCGGTCCCCCTTTACCTCTTCAAGAATCACTGCGTATACACCTGATTCAATCTGATTATATGTGATGCCCACTATTCGGAGCTGATGACGTTTTTTCATGCTTTAGGCTTATGATGACGTTTATGCTTTTTATTTTCTGGCAGTGATATCATGCCCGAACCGAGACATAACTGTCGGTCGGGGGTATAGACTATGGCGAATTGTCCCGGAGCAATGCCTTGCACATCCTCTTCGGCTTCAATGCGGTAGCCCCCCTCTGCTGTGACCGACATCACTCCCGGTATAAACTGGGGTGAATGGCGATTCTTGAAGGCTATCTGAAGCCTCCCCTCCGAGGCACGGAATCTCGCGGGAGCATCGGCGTCAAAGGGATTCAGTGTGATCCAGTTCATCTCCTCGACGGGCACAACGCGGCCATATTGCTTATGGGTGTCGTAGCCATTTGAGACATACACCACGTTGTCTTTCACATTCTTTCTGACCACAAACCACGGGCCGCCGCTGAGTCCGAGACCTTTGCGCTGACCGATGGTGTGAAACCAGTAACCTTTATGGGTGCCGATTTTCCGGCCGGTCTCAATCTCGACTACCGCGCCCTCCTTGACACCGAGATGGCGCTTTATGAAGTCGGAGTAATCGATTTTGCCAAGGAAGCATATGCCCTGCGAATCTTTGCGACGCGCATTGGGGAGTGCCGCCTCGGCAGCCATCGCGCGCACCTCGCTTTTGGGAATGTCGCCGAGTGGAAACATCAGATGATCCAACTGCCGATAGCTTATCTGTGCAAGAAAATCTGTCTGGTCTTTTACCGGGTCTACGGCGGTGGCCAGAAACTTCATACCGTCGATTTCGCGTATTGAGGCGTAATGCCCTGTGGCCACGGCATCGAACTCATGGCCCCAGCGCTCCTCGAAAAATCCGAATTTGATGAGTTTATTACACATCATGTCAGGATGCGGGGTCAGACCCTTCCTTACGGTCTCGAGCGTGTAGGCCATGACATGATTCCAATACTCCTCATGCAGCGACACTTCCTTGAGAGGAAGCCCATATTTGCGGGCTATGAGCGTGCACATCTCCATATCTTCATCGGCCGAGCAATCGCCTTCGCCATTGTCCATGCCGATGCGTATATAGAAGAGATGCAGGTCATGACCCTCTTTGTAAAGACGGTCGACCACCACGGCTGAATCTACGCCGCCTGACACCAATACGGCTATGCGCTTCTTGTTCATACCTCTTCGAGCTCCTCATCCTCGCTCTTGTCTTCTGAATGAATGAGATGAAGCGAGAGAAAATAGTCTACAGATATCTTGCCGGGGCCGACAAGAAGGATAAAGAAGTAGATGCCGAGAAACATCACTGGCAGATAACCCATTGATTGCCAGTTGAGCATATATGGCGCGCTATTGAGCGTGTCGTGCAGGAGATGATATTCGGCGATAATCATGGCCACAAAGGGGGGCAGCGTCATCAGACGCGTAAGAAAGCCAAACATGATGAAGACCGAGCATATCATCTCGATGCATATCATCACTATCAGCGAGGCCTCGCTCCCCATGCCCAGCACACTCGGGAATGTATGGCTGATGGCGCTGAAGGTAGAGAGTTGTCTGACAGCAAACTGAATCAGCATTATCCCTACAAACAGGCGCAGAAACAAACGTCCCAGATTCGTATACGAATATCCACATGTGCGGATATACAGGGTCTTTATGTTGTTGATTATATTCATTCTGATTTAAATTAATGTCATCTGGATGGCTCAAAATAATTGCGGGCATATTCCACCGCACGGGCCACATCAAGATTCTTGGCAAGAATCTTGCCGTTCCGGTCAAGAATATAGAAACTCGGAGTCATGCGGATGTCATAGATGTCATCCCCTCCGTAGCATATGCCCGGCACCCATGATTCGGGCATCGATGCAAATTGCTGCAGAATCTCATTCTGGTCGTCGGGCACAGCATCTGCCACCACAAACATTATCTTCAACTTCCCTTCATCGATCTTCTCTGCAAGGTCAGTTGCCACATCAAGTTTGGTCTTGGCAAATCGGCAATCATCACAATCCGGATTTCCGAACTCTACAATCGTCAGCTCTGTATCGGGCTTGAAATCGGCATGACGGGCGTTGCGCAGAGTGAGTCGCATGGCCGGAAATTTCGCTCCTATGGCATTGCGCTTCAACAGATCAAGTTGCATGGCATAACGCTGCTTGCGACTATCCGGCAGACTCTTGTCTGCCACCAGAGCCTTCAGAAACGGCAGATAGGCATCATCGCTCCATAGTCCGGCACGCGGGCCATAGAGTGATTCTTCGGCGGCCTTCGTGAACTGCAGAAGCAGCAGCGGATTCCCCTTCAGCGACTTTACCAATCTGTCGATTGAAGCATTCACCGATTTCATTGAAGAATATGGCATTGCTGTGGCGTAGACTGAGAATGCATCGTTGAGGGCATTCTGGTCTACAGGCTCGCGGCGTTTGAAGTCCATCGCATCCCAGAAATGTTCCATCAGATAATCTGACCTCATCTGCAAATCAGTCATCTCTTCAGGGGCGGTGGGATACTCAAACAGTGGCTCGATGACAATCTGCGATACTGCACCACAGGGCTGCCAAGCCATCATGCCGGCTGAAATAGCCAATGCCGTCACCCAGCATCGGTTAGAAATCAGTATATCCTTAATTCCCATAATTTTCATACACAGAGGTTTGCTTCAGTAGGAGAGAGGATAAAATCATTGTATAATTGTCTGCAGGTTTTATATGGCTTGAGAAGAGAGCGGCAGAGTTTGGGATAGACCATCCGCACCTTGACTATTCTTGCCACAGTTGTATGCGCATCAAGCATTCTCAACTTCCATATGAGCTTAAAACTCCATCTTCTTCGATATGGATATCTGAGGAGGTACGACAACGCCGATAGCATCTGTATCCTGAGGCTGGTCATCATCGGCATCATCCATCACACCCTCTACATATGGCCTCAAGGCCTCAGCCCAGGCACGATACCCTTCGCCGGATAGATGCAGCCCATCGGTAGTGAAGTTCTTATGCATCTTGCCTGACTCCGGATCAGCGAGCACAGGCCACAAATCGATGTATACCGCACCATTGTCGACAGCCAGAGTGGCAAGCCGTTCATTTATGGCCGGAATCAGCGACTCACGACCGAATAGACTTTTGTAACGCTTGAAATCATTATTGATAGGCATGATGCTCTGCACATAGAGCTGTGTAGAGGGTGTCTTCTGCCGGATAGCTTTAATAAGTTCATCATATTTTGCAGCTATCTTCTCGGGAGTATTGTTGGAGTCGGCCACATCATTTATGCCGATAAGCAGGAATATCATCTTCGGCTCACCCTCGGTAATTTGATCAAGGCGCTTCATCACACCTGAGATGCGGTCGCTGCGGATACCTCTGTTCAGCACATTCTCCATGCCGAAGAGCTCCTGAAACTCTCCGCCATCTGTGATGGAGTTTCCGAGAAACACTATATCATCTGAAGTGACAGGGAGTTTGGCAAAAAGACTCACCCTCTGCCGCCAGTAATCATCTTGCGCATGAGACTGCAGCGGCCATATGCCGAGTGTCAGCCCCAGCAATGAGTATTTGAAAATACCCTTTATATAGCTTATAGATTTATTTCTCATAGTTTGGTCATAGTGATTAGATTGTTGAGGCTTCCGATGGTCTCACTTATTATAGACTCGGAGCAGGCCCACTAATGGCATCCTTAGGAATGGCTTTTATGGAAGTTAATCATCCCTTCGATAGGAGAGGGCATGATATGACTTACGCTCAATCCCTGACGCCCGGCGGCATCTTTCAAGATATCTGCAAAATGCCATGCTATCGAGCCGGTGAAGGCCAAGGGCAATGACCGGGCGCCGGAATACATCGCCACATTTCTTCTGAGGAAACATTCAAATTCTTCGCGCACGAGCGAATACACATATGGATTCCAGAGATGATCCCTGATGAATGGCACCAGCGAGGCCAAAAATCTGTTGGCTGCCGGCCGACGATACGTATACTCAAGAATATCATTGAGCGACATCTCATACTGCTTCATAAACTGGTCGCGTATCGGACGCGGGAGATGCCCCTTGAACGCGTCGGCCACCAGACGCTTGCCCAGTGCGGCCCCGCTCCCTTCATCGCCGAGTATAAACCCTAATGAGGGGATATGCTCTACGATTTCATGTCCATCATACAGACATGAGTTCGAACCTGTGCCTAATATGCAGGCAATACCTTTCTCTCTGCCAAACAGGGCCCTGGCAGCTCCCAACAGATCGGAATTCACATGCAGCGTGCCAGCACGCCACACATCGCCCAGGGCAGCATGCACTTTGGCACAGATTGATTGCGTGGCACATCCGGCTCCATAGTAATGGATCTCTGCCAGCGCATCATCCACACCAAGTTTATCCTGCACCTTCCCGAATGCCTCAGCTATCTCCTGCCGGCTGCACATCAATGCGTTGACGCCAATTGAGCTCACACGCGCCAGCTCATCTCCGCCATCGGCGAGGACAACCCAATCTATCTTCGAACTGCCGGCATCGGCTATAAGTCTATTCTTCATGGCTGAAAGCATCTAAAAGACCGTAATAAACTACACCGTCCGATTCAATCTTCTGATATATATACTGAGATACACATATCGAATGAAACGGCATAATTATCTAAACTACAAATTTAATCAAAACTTAGATTTTATGCAAAAAATATCCAAAAAGTTTATTCACTTCTCACACGCAATTCTCGCGCATAGTCCTCTCTGAATCTGAAAAGACTACCAGCATATATGCAAGAGGGGGCAGCCCCTATACTGAGTCTGCCCCCTGCGATGAGTTATCTGTTGTAGATAATTAGCTTATAAGTAAGTCTTTACTCTGATTATTCCCAGCTATCCCAGACACCTACAATCTGACGCAGCGATGAATCACCCTCGGTGCGGAGGTCTGTCAGCAGATTATTGCCCGCAAGGTTAAGTGAGCGCAGTGCAGGGTCGAAAGTCACATCAAGTGTCACGAGCTGATTGTTGGCCACATTCAGAGTCTGAAGGAAGTTTTGATTGGAGAGGTCGACATTCGTGAGGTCGTTCCATGCAAGATTCACGTAGGCCAAATTCTGACAATCCTCCACAGCAAACTGAGTAAGGTCATTATAGGGCGCATAGATATCAAGCAGAGCGCCGCAATTGTTGACAGCGAATTGAGTCATATGGTTGTCGCTCACAAAAACTGTCTGCAACGCCGGGAGATTCTGCAGATACATCTTCGCCAGACGATTGGAAGTCAGATTAAGATTCTCAAGAGCCACAAGACCACCAAGCTCAAGCTGACTGATCTCATTATAACCTGCATAGAGATTCTTCAGATTCTGACACATAGTCACATCAAGCACCTTGATGCGATTGTCCATGCAGTTCAGACTCTTGAGATTGACTGCATTGCTGACATTCAGTTCAGCCATCGAATTCGATGCCACATTAAGCACAGTCAGTAGAGGAGTACCCTCAAGATTAATTGAGCTGAGTCGATTGCGGTTGAGGCGAAGTTCCTGAAGTTGAGAGCAACCGGCTATATCCACTTCAGTAAGATCATTGCGCGAAGCATTGACCACTGTCAGAGCCGGATTATTGGTCACTACGATAGAGGATATCTTATTGTCGCTGACATTGACCACCTTAAGGTTGGGGAATGCGCTCAAATCAAGTGTGCCGGCAAGATTATGATTGCGCCAGTCAATCTCAGTGACATGGCCATTCTCTACTTTCACTCCAGGGCAAGTGGCCGGATTGCTGCCATTCATCTTCAATGCCTCGGCGTTGTTGCCACCTTTAGCAGCAGGTTGAGCCAGAAAAGCACTGAGGCTCTTGGACTCTGATTTCGAGATAGATTGCGCGCTGGCAGTGAAGGCTCCTGCCATTGATAAAGACAATGCGCAAAGAATAGCTAACTTTTTCATAGTCGTATGATTAGGATTTTATATCGATTGGGGATGCACTGTATGAAATTAATTTGCATCGTGCACCATAAAGTAAGCTACCACGCAATTGATACTCAGCCGTCAGGACTAATCCAATACTCCGTTGCTTACTTTCATCAATACAACAACCTAACTCCTCACATGGTTGGCTGTATTCTGAAAAATAATAAAAAAATGTTAAGCCGGCATCTCTACTGAAATCTGCACTCAACAAATAGACTCCTGCGAGGGTTATACGTAAAACTGAAATGCGGTAGGTGGCATAGTCGCAGATGGCAGCCCATGTACAGTGGCGGCTTCGAAAGACCTATCTATCCGCAATTCTAAAAATCTACAGTTATGCATATGATGCCAGATTTTCTATTAACTTCGCTGAAGGTGCTGATGGTGATAATCATACTGATTGGTATGATTATCATACTCATGGGGATAAATCATCTGACACATAACGATGACTCAATCTCGCCGAATGAGACTAAAGCGCTGAAGCGTGAGGTGCGCGATGACCAAAGGGTAATCTCGCGGCGCAGCGTGTTTCATAAATTTTTGGCGCGCGACCTGAAGAGAGGAGTGACGAAACAGTCTTAAAAGTGTTATCTCTGCACTCTATTTAACATAATGGTGATTATGTCTAATTCGCATTTATGAGTAAGAGCCGAGTTGACTCGGCTCTTTTATTATGTGAGATTTTAATATTTTGGCTTAGGTTTACGCCCGCGCTTTTTTGGAGGATTCTCGTGGCTGGGTTCTGCAAGCGCTGCTGAAGTATCCGCTGCATCCAAAACGGCGCCGCCGTGAAGTTCTGCGGCGTGAGGTTCTGAAGATTTTGGTGTAGCTGCGAGTTCGGCCCGAAGAAAACTTGATGTAGGTCCATTCTTTTCAGCCACCTGCTCAGGAGTACCCTCGGCCACAATGCAGCCGCCGGCTCGCCCACCCTCGGGGCCCATATCGATGATATAGTCGGCACACTTGATGATGTCAAGATTATGCTCAATCACTACCACTGTGTTGCCCTTATCCACAAGTCGGTTGATTACACCAAGAAGAATGCGGATGTCTTCGAAATGCAGTCCTGTTGTGGGCTCATCAAGCAGAAACAGCGTGTTGCCGGTGTCTTTCTTAGCAAGCTCAGTGGCAAGCTTTACGCGCTGGTTCTCGCCCCCGCTAAGGGTGCTTGAGGGCTGACCGAGCTTGATATATCCGAGACCTATCTCCTTGAGCACCTGAATCTTTTTAAGGATGGCGGGTACATTCTCAAAGAAGTCAACTGCCTCATTTACAGTCATTTCAAGCACGTCAGCAATCGATTTGCCCTTGAATCTGACCTCAAGCGTCTCACGATTATAGCGTTTGCCATGACATTCTTCACAAGGCACGAGCACATCAGGCAGGAAGTTCATCTCTATAGTGCGGTAGCCATTGCCTTTGCACACTTCGCATCGCCCTCCGGCTACATTAAATGAGAATCGGCCAGGCTTATAGCCTCTGATTTTAGACTCCGGTAATTCTACAAACAACTTGCGTATATCGGCAAATACCCCGGTGTAAGTGGCCGGATTAGACCGCGGCGAGCGTCCGAGCGGCGACTGGTCGACGGTCACTACCTTATTGATGTGCTCTATACCCCTTATCTCTTTATACGGAAGCGGGGCCTGCAGCGACCGATAGAGATGCTGGCTCAGAATAGGCTGAAGTGTGCCGTTTATGAGCGAGGATTTTCCACTACCGCTCACTCCCGTCACACATATGAATCTCCCCAGAGGCAATTTGAGGTCTACCTCCTTAAGATTATGCCCGGTGGCCCCTATGATTTCAAGGGTCTTGCCATTGCCGGGTCTATGCCGGGCCGGAAGATTGATTGACCGCGAGCCATTCAAGTAATCTGAAGTGAGTGTATGCGCAGATTGCATCTCATGGGGAGTACCCTGAAACACTACTTCGCCCCCATGCACCCCCGCGCCCGGACCAATATCCACCACATAATCGGCTTGCATCATTATATCCTTGTCATGCTCGACGACAATGACACTGTTGCCTGCATCGCGCAGAGTCTTCAGACTTTTTATCAGGCGCTCATTATCGCGCTGATGAAGTCCTATCGAGGGCTCGTCGAGAATGTACAATACATTCACAAGCTGCGAACCTATCTGAGTGGCAAGACGTATTCTCTGACTCTCACCGCCGCTTAGGCTGCTGCTCGAACGGTTAAGCGACAGGTAATCGAGTCCTACATCAAGCAGAAACTTTATGCGCGAGCGTATCTCCTTCAACACCTCTGTCGCGATAGGACGTCGGGAAGGCTCAATCTTGTCTTCAAGACCGAGTGTCCACTCATATAAATCTGCGATATCCATTGAGGCCACATCGGCGATATTTTTCCCGTCGATGAAATAATGCAGGGATATTTTATTAAGCCTCTGGCCATGACACTCAGGGCATACGGTCTCAGAAAAATACTGATTACTCCACTTGTTGGCTTCAGTGCCGGCATCCTCGCTCTGCTGCATCTCGATATACTTCACGAGGCCATCATAGCCCATGTCGATTCGCGATGTCGACAGTGTGTCATTCTGAAGTGATAGCTTCACGTCAGTGCCACCGAGTATATCATTTATCGCCTCCTGAGGCAAATCCTTGATGGGCGTCTTGATATCGGCGCCATAGAGCGCGAGAATAGCCTGGATTTGCCAGAATACAAGTGAATTCTTATATTTGCCCAATGGCGCGATTCCACCATCGTAGATTGATTTATTCCGGTCAGGGAATACCTTCTCTTCATCGACAACGCTCACTCGCCCTAAACCCTTACAACGCCGGCATGAACCCTGAGGCGAATTAAACGAGAAATCATGGGGAGCCGGTTCGGGATACGACAGACCGCTCACCGGATCCATCAAGGATTGTGAATAATGCGTGATTTCTTCGGTGGCCACATCAAACACCATCATCTGCTTGTCGCCCTGTTTAAGCGCATTTTCTACCGTAGAGCGCAGACGATCCAGATCATTTCCATCTACTTTCAGACGGTCGACCACAAGCTCTACACTATGATTCTTATAGCGGTCAAGCTTCATGCCATAACTCAACTCGCGAATCTCGCCATCGACACGCACTCTCAGATAGCCCTTCTTCAGAAGGTTCTCAAACAACTCCTTGTAGTGACCTTTGCGATTCTTTACAAGTGGCGCAAGCACATATACCTTCTTACCCTCACACCGCTGCAATATCAAATCTACAATCTTATCTTTGGTATACTTCACCATTCGCTCGCCCGAGACATAACTTATGGCCTCGCCAAGTCGGGCGTAGAGCAGACGGAAGAAGTCGTAGATTTCTGTCGTAGTACCGATTGTAGAGCGAGGGTTTTTATTGACGGTCTTCTGCTCTATGCTGATTACCGGACTAAGGCCACTGATGAAGTCTACATCAGGACGTTCCATCGAGCCAAGCATATTGCGTGCATAGGCCGAAAAGGTCTCTATATATCGGCGTTGCCCTTCGGCAAAAATTGTGTCGAAGGCCAACGACGATTTTCCACAACCACTAAGGCCCGTGACGACACATAGTTGATTGTGGGGGAAGGTTACATTTATATTTTTAAGATTGTGCACACGCGCGCCGTAGACTTCTACAGCGTCGTGATTCATCAACTCTGATTTAATCTCTTTATCTTTGCTCATCAAATAATATTTATGAGATGAAGTCTTAGATAGTATAAGTAAGTTTCTCTCAACAATAATGCATAAGCAGTTGCTAATTTATGAAAGATACTTATTATTCTTCGACTACTTATTCTTCGTCTACCGCATTATCAACACGATTATGACGGAGAATGTTGATATCGCCACTCTTTTTATATTTTTTGCCGTCGGCGCCCTCAGCAGTTATCACATAATAGTACACGCCGGGCTTTACCGCACGTCCTCCGCGGGTGCCGTCCCAACCCAGATTCGGATCCGAGAAGTGGTGGATTTGCGCACCGTAACGGTCAAATATCCAGCATTCGAAATCTACAATCGAACGATAACTTACCTTCCACTCATCATTCACTCCATCACCATCCGGAGAAAACGCATTCGGGCATAAAAGTTCCGAGGCTCCGATGGCCACAGTATATGTGTCGCCCACAGCTTCGCACGAACCATCTGAATTACTTCCGACATACCGGATGTAATACGTGCCCTCCTCCATAAAAGTGTAGTCGAGATTCTGCTCATTAAATCGATATTCGAGCTCTTCAAATTCCGGGTCTTTGCTCATCTGCCATTCATGGTGCATGACACCCTCAGTGACATATGCACGAAATTCAATCTCTGATGGAGCCGAACCGCCGAGCGATGATTCATCACCCTTTATCTGATTGCTGCCTGGAGCTGAATCAGCTCCGTTTGAATCACTGTCGCTATCTGAATCAATATCGCCATCATCTACACGCGAAGCACGCTTGCTCTTCTTGGTCGCACTGCGGGAAAGATCACTGTAATCTGCATCAAGTTGTACGGCCTCCGTAGTCACCTGCACAGCCACCGGAGCCACCACCGGACTTTCTGCCTGCTGCTCCCAATTCCATGCCTGCATAAATCTGTCGCCCGACACATGAAAGGACGTATAACAATAAGCGGGAGGTGTGATTCTGATTCTATCGGTAAAACTCTCTATCAACACACTTGTCTCGACAGTAGAATATTCTTTCAATTCCTCATTCCACTGCTGAGTATCGTATGCGACTTTTATATCACGACTCAATACTTTCTGCTGACCATTTACAGTGAAATAATGTATCGGTTCAGCACTTCCGGCTACGCTTAATATCGTAGCCTCGCAATCGGATTCACCGTTATCCCAGACATCACTGATTTTAAAACGATATGGCAGATAATCTACAATCCATATATAATGCCTTGCAGAGCCATCTTCGATGATATATCCATAGTTACCGGATACACCGGACACAACCACTTGATTACTCTCATATTCTACATTTGAAATCTCTTCGGCATATCCTCCGCCAAGATTACTGTATCGGTAGATTTTCACATTGTGAGGATTCGCAGCATTGTACAACAAATCTACGCCACTTGTGTCGTAGATAACGTAAATCTTATCAAGCCCGGTGCTCTTCTCAGGAATCTCCTCAATAACTTTAAGAGAATTACCTCTAAATGATATGTCATCAGCATGTGCGCCTAATGCAGTCACACATAAAATAACGGAAGGTATATACTTGGAAAGAATCATAAAATCACTTACACTATAAAGTTTGAGGATCGTATATAAGAAGTTTGAGAATAGAATATGAATGGTGTTAAAGATTCTACATGAGTCGGCAATTAGGAATTCACCATCTAACAGAATCTTGCAACCATCTCATTATATAACGATTTAGGCTATATTGATATTGCCTAAATGCTGAAGTTAAGAATTAGGCGCACATATACTTGCGGTGGAATAGCAGTGAGGTCTGCAGCATTATAGCATACAGACCTCATAAGCTATAGTATCCCAACAAGTATTCCATGCAGCTGCGCAGGATTCCGATGCCCCCAAAAATCATGCGGCAGACGAACCATCACTTCGGAACAAAGGTTTCGAAGGTAGAATCATCATAATATATGGTGATTTGGATTACTTTTCGTGGATTTTGACGCATATTCTCTATTTGCCTTTGCAAATCCATAATTTTCAAATCAGACTCAAATATCTGGTTTTTCGCAGCATTAGCCTCTTGATTCGCATTATTTAAGGCCTCGAGATTCGAATAGATTCTTTCGCTTGAGGGCTCGTGCAGTTCTGCTGAATTTTCATTATCAAAATTTGACCCGAGAGCAGGCGACATCGCCTCTCTTCCGGCCGAGGGTCGGCCGGATATGGTGGATCCATTCCCAAGCGCAGGATTGGAGGAGACCTTCACAGGCCCTTCTCCGAAAAGTATCCACAAAACCGACAGATCCGGGAAAGCAGTATGTATCTGCTTCACCAGAGCATCGCTAATCTTCTTATTTCGTCCTGACAGCACCTGCGAGAGGGTAGGACGAGGGATGCCACACATATCTGCAAATTGCGAAGGCGTGAGGCCGTTCGTGTCAATGAAGAGTTTTAGGCGAGTGGCGAAATTTTCCTCCATAACGGGGTAATAATTTAGGTAATGATTTAGATTGCAAATGTAATAAATAAATTCCAAATTCACAACTCAATCAAACAAAATAAAATTTATATTTACAAATCATAATTGCAAATTCCGACGTTTATAGATTCTCATTCTCAAACACAGCGCATTAAAGTAAAAATTCAGTCATACTTCACACTAAACTAACTGATAGATCGATACATCGATAATTATCTCAATTTTACACCTTTTTATTAATCATAGGACGGAAAATATGTATTTCACTCCAAAAATATAGCCTAAACCACTCATATAGTGCAGAATAAATTAAATGTTAATATTTGTGATTTGCAAAATTCATGAATTATAATAGAATACAATTGAGAATTATGTTTCACGAATTTAGGTGTTCCACAACTCAAATAGTATGTATTTATAAATTCGAAATGTAAATATTGAAATAAACGCAAATGCAAATAACACTAATAATATACAAATTGAAATTGCTTTTGCAAACCACAGAACTCCTACAAATACCTCTGATTCAAAGATGCGAACTTTTGACCAATTTACAAAAACATCTCACTATTCCGTACGATCAAAAACTGCTAAGTAAATCATCCAACTCAGATTTCTATTCTCAAATTTCTACATTCATGACCAACTTCTCGACCAGATTACAAATTTTCGAATCTCAGAGCCTTTGGAATCTATCATTTCTACTTAACACTCTAACAATCCTTAAGTTAGGCAAGATTCACAGCTCTCCCCTATTTAACCATCCTACATTCTTTCCACCCTCTGCAACCTGCAAAATCGACAATTCTGCCTTAAATCACCTATACGGCCCCACTGCTGATTGCAGAGAGGAGCACCATCCACACTAAGAAACCAACCTGAATCGGATAAGTATCGAAATATATATAGGTCTCCCTGACTACATTGTGATTCTTTAGCTGAATACCTTTATTTAACATTATGGTAAGTATAATGTTATAAATGATAGTATCTGATTGTTCGTTATCTATGAGTCAATCTTATCGAAATCTTCTTTAGTTATCTCTCATTCTAAATGGCTTTTCCGATCAAACGCTATCCTCAGCCGGCAAGAGTGTCAACAAGTAATAACTTGCAACTATCGTTAACCCTACTTCAATCTTCAGTAATACTTCTCTTTCAAGTTCCGCTGCCTTATTTATAAGGCAGCCCACTGTTAGCTCTTCCATACACCAATAAGTATCACAACTGAGATTACTTCCCTAAAGACTCCATTAACCGACTGCTTCACCTAATCCATCAATAACTATCAATTATCCCCAGAATATGAGATTCCAATATTTGTGAAACATTCCTCACTTCTTCCCAAATATTCGATTCTCAGAATCACATCTTGGGCTAAATAATTTCGTGTGCTACAAAAGGAAAATTGTTACGGGACAGAGTCAATCTACATCTCAAGGTGGTTGAAGAGCTTTCGTAAAAAGTTTAAATCAACTCATCGAATAAAATCGTTTAGTCAATCAAGCATGAGGCTAAAGTGGACTTCACTACCTATAATATTTAGACCTGACTCAGCAGGATTATCTTTCAAGAATTTCACCATTCCATACTTCGACACCTCCGCCATTTTTACACATTCTACAAATTTTAGACTATCTATGAAACGACAATCATCTTCAACACTTCTACATTTTGGGAATAGCTTTATCACTTCAGAATCACTCTTTAATAAGAGAAGTATTTCATCCAACCCATGTTTAAAATAGACGGCCTTACCACCAGATAAAAAATGCTCTTCAAATATGATTTCCCAATCTTTACGACTGTGAATAATCCGACACTCATACGCATCTCGCTCTGCATTCATACACTTCTCAATAAGCTCATCTAATCCTATCAAACACAACTCCGAAAAGCTATTTATATATTTATATCCTACAGAATGCATGTCACAAATATCACGTAAACAATTCGAATTATCCGCTTCTTCAGTTGTCAAGAATAAGCTCTGAATACACTTCTGGAAACACTGTATATTGTCAGGATATGACACGTACAATCTACGTAAATATGCAGAGTCGACAAACCCGAATTTTGTATAGTATCTTCGTAGATGATCATCAGCAGGAATCAAGAACAGAAAATTATAATCTCTACTTATTGCAATGTTCTCAATATCCTTTATCATTCGCCCCATGATGCCCCTCCCCTGCATATCAACCTGCGTAGATAGACCGCATAGATATAACCCCTTTAAATTGGCATCTAAACCGTCACCTGACCTAAATGAATATACTATGCCATGCAACACAGCTACTATCTTTGAATCTACTGTGCATACCAGACTATTCATTGGATTAAAGTAATTATCCAATACCAAATCTACATATTCATCCGAATCACCGAAAGTAGACTTCCACATAGTTTTCATCTCATCCAGTTCTGTCAATTCCGGGTGTCGAATTATTTCTTTATTTTCAATTATTTCATCCATATTCCTAATGTATACTAATCCTTATACTTTAATGCGTATTTTCGAAAATATCATACGTCATTATCGCCGAAATATTGCTGCTATTTTAGTTATTCTATTGCGTATTCTAAAAGGGGAGAAGTCATGAAAACCATAACTTCTCCCCTCGTATACATCGTTAAATTTTTTACTTCAGACGCAGGAATGCATAACCGAATCTTTCTGCAGCTGCACGGCTCAATTCATCGCGGAATTCAGGTGCGGCTATCGATATCATTAGCTTTGCACGCTCCGCGAGATTCTTGCCTCTGAGGTCAACGATTCCGTGCTCGGTAGCGATGTAATTGGTCTGGAAACGTGTTGTCACCACACCGGCTCCGGGCGTCAGAATAGGTTTGATTTTAGTCGCACCCTTGTTGGTAGTAGAGAGCATAGCCAGAAATGATTTTCCACCCTCACTCTGTGAGCTACCGTAGACAAAGTCGTGTTGTCCGCCTACACTCGAAAAGATTTTTGTACCAATCGAGTCGGCACACACCTGCCCCGTAAGATCGATTTCCAGACACGAATTAATCGACATCACTTTCGGATTCTGCGCGATTATGAAGGGATTGTTGGTCCACGCCACATCTTTAAACACTATATCTTTATTATAGTTCATATAATCATATAGCCGGCGTGAACCGAGAGCCAGAGAGGCCACAGATTTTCCGGGCATCACCATCTTCTCTGAGTTATCTATGATACCCTTTTCAAGCAGTGGCAGCACACCATCCGTCATAGCCTCCGTATGCAATCCGAGATGTTTATGATTCTCCAGTGCGCGTATCACAGCATTCGGAATTCCTCCGACACCTATCTGCAATGTTGCCCCATCAGGAATATGCTCAGCAATGAAGTTGCCGATTCTTATCTCCTTCTCGGTCGGCACAGCTGTAGGTACTTCGATCAGAGGATCATCCACTTCCACGATGGCTGACAACTGCGATACATGTATTACCGGGTCGCCGTATGAGAATGGCATATGAGGATTGACCTGAGCTATCACTCTATCGGCGCATTCGGCTGCAGCTGTCGCAAGGTCAGCCGACACACCGAAGCTCACATATCCCTCCTCATTGGGCATGGAGCAGTTGAGCAATGCCACATCTACCCTGCACGTACCATCGCGGAACAGAGCTGGTACCTCACCCAGGAATCGCGGTATCATTGAGCCATATCCCTCGGCGATATATTGCCGCACAGCATTCGACACAAAGAATGACTCCACATTGAAGTTATCCTTAAATTCCGGCTTGCAATAAGGAGCGACACCCTTTGTCACTGCAAATGCAGAATAGAGCGTCACATCGTGCAGTTCATGGCCACGTCGAGCCAGTGCCTCCACAAGTACTTCAGGCGTCGAAGTGCTGCCCTGAATATACACATGGTCGCCCGATTCTATCAGTTTCACCGCCTCATCAGCGGTCATATAATTTATCTTATCCATACGTCTCAAATTTTAGACAGCCCTATGGGGAGTGCGGATTATGCTTCACATTCAATCCGCACGCTCCATAGGGCTCGATAGTGGGTTATATACTTATGCAAATACTATTTTCTCTGTCTCCTCATGAAGAGCACAGGGCTTCGATTCGTGCAGACACTTATGGTCAGCATCAAACTGACGCAGGCGCGATTCAAGGCGTTCCATATCTTCGGCTGAAGATATCATCGATACCGTCACACGTATCCCCTCCTGCTCACTGCCTGTAGAGGGCAACGAAATCGAGCTCACACCATAGCGCATAAGCTCACGCTGCAGATCCACACCACGCATATTCGGATAGCCTACCGTGAAGAAGAAGCCATCAGATATCGGGCGGTCGCCATCAATACTGTATACTATATGGAACCCATTCTCCACGAAATGGCGCTTCACAATCTCCGCACGACGTCCATACTCCGATGAATGGGCCACAAAATTCAGCTCACCCTTCACGGCAGCCTCCATCATGCCGGCAAGGGCATACTGGGCCGAATGTGTAGCACCCGACGATGCGCAGTAAAGCACACCATATATATATGCGTCGCCAAATGCAGGCATCTCATAGAATTTCTCAAGATACGCATAATGGCGCCCATACACCTCCGGGCTCATGCACACCAACGCTATACGCTGACCCGCATAACTGAATATCTTGGAGGCCGACACAAGTAGGATGTAATTATCCGTATACTTCGCCACTGTAGGTATATAGGGAGCTTGATAAGGCTGACTGAAGTCAGAGCGGAAGTCCATGCCCATATAAGCCAGGTCTTCAAGCACTATCACATCATACTTGGTGGCAAGCCGACCGATAATCTCAAGTTCCTCATCAGTCAGATTGGTCCATGCAGGGTTATTCGGGTTAGAATAAATCATGGCCGTGATTCTTCCCGACTTCATCTCCTCTTCGAGGCGTGCCTCGAGCGCTTTGCCACGATAGTTATAGATGTCGAATGACTGCATGCGCAATCCAAGCAGCTTTGCCTGATGGCGCTGTGCCGGGAAACCGGGATTCAAAATCAGTAGCGTATCCTTCTGTTCAAGACGCTGCTTAAGCAGAAGCATCAGAGTGAAACTACCCTGCATTGAGCCTACAGTAGGCACTATCCCCTTGGCCGGCACATCTATCCCCATGAATGCTTCAAGGAATTTATGCCCCGCCTCTTTCAGAGCCGGTATGCCGGCGATGTCGGGATACTTGTTTGCCACTCCGCTGCGCAGAGCTGCGCATTCTGCCTCTATGCCCACCTCCTCGGCCGGCAGACCCGGATTGCCGATTTCAAGATGCACACACTTGTCGGAGGTAGCGACTTCAAGCTCTGCTGCCACTGAGCATATCTGACGTATTGTAGCTGTCGATACATCAGGTATCGATAATTTCTTCAGGATTGAATCAAGAATACTATTGTCTACAGGAAACATTAGAAAGAATAAATATGGAAACTTTACTATTCATTCCATCGCCGCCAGGATTGCCCTGCGAAGGCTCACTTCGCAGGGCTACCCCGACAGAGATGCGTTTTAAATCAAGTTTTAAATCAAGATAGAGCTGTCGGCCAGACTTACTTTATAGCCTGCGCACGCTCCCAACCCTCACGGAAGGCCTTGAGATTGCTCTCTACCATCGCCTCACCTTTGCGGCCGAAGATTTTGCGGATTCCCTCCTCAATCTTCGACTTCTCCATACCCTCTATGAAGGGGGCGCACGCACCGAGAAGCACCATATTGGCCGCTCTCGGACTTGCCACCTCCTTGGCCACGGCATCCATATCGAACGCCACCACGTGCGGCAGAGCCTCAAGCTCAGCCATCACATCCGCCATGTCAGGATAATCAGGTATATTGTTGAAGGGTGTAGTGTTGGTCACCACCCAGCCATTTTTAGAAAGATACGGTAGATAACGCAGCGCCTCCATAGGCTCGAGCGACACTATCAGGTCGGCACCACCAAGGGCGATGAGGTCGCTTGCTATCGGCGAGCTGCTCAGTCTGAGGTTAGATTGCACATCACCGCCTCGCTGCGACATGCCATGCACTTCGGCCTGCTTGAGATGAAGTCCCTCATCAAGAGCTGCCGCCCCGAGAATCGTGGCGATTGACAGGATGCCCTGGCCTCCGACGCCTGCCAGAATTATATCTGCTTTCATTGTGTTGTAGTAGTGTTACTTCTGATTTAAGGTTATTTCTTCGACGAAGCATGACGACGCGCGGTCTGGATGCATTCGCGGCGGCTCACAATCACCGACAGTCCGGCATACTCTATCTCCTCACGGAAGAGTGCCTTCATCTGCTCCACATTCTTGGGCAGCGAATCAATAGTGCGCACATGTGCCGGATCAGCTCCAAGGCCAAGACAGATATCCTCGAGTTTACCTGTGCCCTGCGAATCCTGACCACCGGTCATGCCCGTAGTCAGATTGTCGGAGATTATCACCGTCATGGGGGTATTCTCATTGATGGCGTCAAGCAATCCGGTCATGCCTGAATGTGTGAATGTCGAGTCGCCGATTATAGCCACTGCAGGATGCTGGCCGGCATCAGCCGCACCCTTGGCCATTGTGATTGATGCGCCCATATCCACACAGGTGTCGATGGCATTGAAGGGTGAAAGGAATCCCAGAGTATAGCATCCTATATCACCAAACACTTTCGGATTCTCATACTCCTCAAGCACGCCGTTGAGCGCCGCATACACATCGCGGTGGCCGCAACCCTGGCAGAGTGCCGGCGGACGCGGACGCGTCACCTGCGATGCAGCCTGCACCTCCACCTCCTTCAGACAGTCAAGATCACTCTTCACCTTAGCCAGTCCGGCACGCACAAGGTCAGGTGTAAGCTCGCCGGTCAGATTCAACTCTCCGCTCAACTTGCCATATACCTTGCCGGTGCGGTCGAGCACACCGCGTATTTTACGCTCGAGCAGAGGCTGTCCCTCCTCGATGACCATCACAGCATCACACTCATCAAAGAGCTTGCCAATCAACTTTGTCGGCACAGGATATTGCGAAATCTTCACTGTCGGGAAAGGAATACCCTCCGGGAAGACCTCCTTGACATAGTTCCAGGCCAGGCCGCTCACCACGAGTCCAAGCGACTTGTCGGCGCCATCGATATAAGCATTAAAGGGGGATGTCTCAGCCGCCTCTTCAAATCGCTTATAGTCATCGAGCAACACCTTATAACGCTGTTTTGAAATCGCAGGCATCAATACCCACTGACGCGGATTGCGCGGATAATGAAGCGTATTCTCGGCAGAGGGTTCGGAGTCGACCTCCACCACCGCGCGGCTATGGCTCAGGCGTGTCACCAGGCGCACCATAACAGGGATGGCAAACTTCTCCGACATCTCAAAACCATAACGCGCCATATCATAGGCCTCCTGCTGATCTGAAGGCTCAAGCACCGGCATAAGGGCGAAATCAGCATAGAATCTCGAATCCTGCTCATTCTGCGACGAATGCATCGAGGGGTCATCGGCTGCTATGACAAGCAGACCGCCGTTGGCACCGGTCATGGCCGAGTTCACAAACGCATCGGCAGCCACATTCATGCCCACATGCTTCATCGACACTATGGCACGCTTGCCGCAATATGACATTCCCAGAGCCTCCTCCACGGCAGTCTTCTCATTGCTGCTCCAGTGAGAGTGAAGATGACGCTCACGTGCCACCTCATTGCCCTGCACAAATTCCAGAATCTCGGTCGATGGTGTGCCCGGATAGGCATACGCCCCCGACAGACCGGCATTGATGGCTCCCAGAGCCAGGGCCTCATCGCCCAATAAGAGTTTTTTCGTTTTCATGTACTATTAGATTCGCCGAGCTGACGACTATGTCTGACAATGATATCCGACACTCTCCTCAGCATTCGGCCATGGACAAACTTTCAATGCGCAAATATACGTAATTTAGTCCGCTTTCAAAACAGTTTCTTTAGCAATTTTTTATGTTTTTCAGCATATTCATCATGTTTTCAAAATACTTATTAACATAAAATTCGTAAATATCACTTTTTTTTATTTCATCGTTCGAATCTCTCATGATTTTTTATTAACTTAGCGGTGCAAACCATTTCCCACCCCGTGTGTCAGAATGGCAAGAGTATATAACCCGAAGGCCCCTCTCCAGCATCACGGTGGCATTCTCTGACGCACGATGTGGTTATGGAGCGCATTGATTCTTCCACATCCATGACACAGGAATCCGCGCACTATCGTCCCCGATAGCACGTCGATTCATAAAACTTAATAACGAATATAAAACCAAACATCTATAAGACTATGTTTAAGAAAATGTTCTTAGCTGCCGCAGTGGCTCTCACAGCCCTTTCGGCTTCCGCAGTCCTCCCCTCTGTGACACTGACCGACATCAACGGCAACACTGTCGACACCTCAACTCTCTCTAACGACGGCAAACCGATGATCATCTCCTTCTTTGCCACCTGGTGCAAGCCCTGCATGCGCGAGCTCAAGGCCATCCACGAAGTCTACCCCGACTGGCAGGATGAGACCGGCGTACGCCTCATCGCTGTAAGCATCGACGAGGGTCAGAACGCCCAGAAGGTAAAGCCCCTCATCGAAGGCAAGGGATGGAGCGACTACCAGGTGCTCCTCGACCCCTCAAATGAATTCAAGCGTCAGCTCGGCGTCAATGACATTCCTCACGTCTTCGTGGTCGATGGCAATGGCAACATCGTCTGGAATCACCAGGGATACGTAGATGGCGGCGAAGAGGATATCCTCGAGGCTGTGCAGGCTGCTGCCCAGAAATGACCCGTAATCAATAGACTCACCCGCAATGAGTTCTATACCTCACCTGGACTTGATATAATAATATTGCATATGTATGGTAGACCCCGCCGAGGGGACTACCATACATCTATAGTTTAAATAAACACCCTTCTAACATCATGCCCAATAATTCTTTCCGCGCAGCTATTCCGCTACTTTTCGCCGCAATGGCTATGCCGGCTTGGTCAGCTGAAAATCAAGCTGATAAGAATGATTCCGTGATGCTTGTTCCGCGCACTTACATGGGCCAGACCATCAATGTGCAGGAAAGCATGCAGGATTTCACGCCAAAGAATCCATCCTGGTGGAGCCAGGTCAGAGCCACCGGTAGCATCCAGACTGAATTCATGGCTCCAATGGATGATTCATCGCTCGACATCAAGGCAGCCGACTATCCTGCAAGAGTGCTCAACAACACATACTTCGACTTCACTGTCAACGCACCCTACATCTCTGCCGGCGCAAGATTCCAATTCACAAAATGGCCGCTCCCGGGGTTTGAAGAGAAGACTATGCCCGGCTTCGCAGGATGGGGCATACCATATTTCTGGGCAACCGGTAAATATAAGTGGGCACAGCTCACTGCGGGTGACTTCTACGAGCAGTTCGGCTCCGGCCTCATCATGCGCACATATCAGGAACGCGCTCTCGGTGTCGACGGTGCAATACGTGGTGCCCGACTCAAACTCAATCCCGGCCGAGGTGTCTACCTGACTGCCCTCACCGGTAAGGAACGCCGATTCTGGAAGCATACCCCCGACCTCATCTGGGGTGCCGATGCCGAATGGAGTCTGCATGAGTCATTTGCCAATGCTTTCTCGCCGCAATATGGTGTGACGCTCGGTTTCTCATACGTGGGCAAACACGACAAACGTGGCAACGGCTCAAATGTCACCACCATCCTTGGCGATCAGGAATATCGTCTTAACTTCCCCACCACAATCGCAGCTTTCGATGGCCGCGTCAATGCCCGCCTCAAGGATTTCACAATCCTTGCAGAGTATGCCACAAAAAACAATGACCCCAACGCTGTAAACAACTACATCTACAAGCGCGGTCATGTAGAATTGCTCTCTCTCTCGTACGCCGCCAATGGATTCAGCGCATATGTGCAGGCCAAGCGCAGCGAGAACATGGCATTCCTGTCTGACCAGGAGGAGCAGACCAACGCTTTCATCAACTACCTCCCGGCATTCACCAACACACAGACCTATACGCTCGCAGCCCTATATCCTTACGCCACCGACTATAATGGCGAATGGGCCTATCAGGCTGAGCTGCGCTATCTCTTCAAGCGCAACACTCCGCTGGGCGGAAAATATGGCACCAACGTAAAGCTCTCCGGCTCATACATCGCCGACCTCTACAACCAGGCTCCTCTCGGACCGAAAGTTGAGGTGACAAATCCTGACGGCACAGTCTCTGTGCTCGACAAAGACCCCACTCAGGTAGGCACAAACGGCTACGGCGCCCCCTTCTGGAAAGCCGGCGGTCTGCGTTACGCCGACATCAACTTCGAGATCAGCAAGAAACTCAGCCGCAAAGTGCAGCTCACATTCTTCTATCTCTTCCAGCGTCTGAACTACGACAAAATCTTCGGACACCCCACCGAACATGGAGGCGAAGAGATGGTGACAGCCAACACCTTCATTCTTGAGGGTCAGTGGAAGATCGCCAAGCGCACTCAGCTGCGTTGGGAGGTGCAGTATCTTACCACTCATCAGGACGACAAAGACTGGGTATGCGCGCTGGCAGAGCTGTCGCTGGCTCCTCACTGGATGTTCACGCTATCTGACAACTATAACTGCGGCGTGACAAAGGAGCATTACTACACAGCGATGGTCACCTACAACTACCGTGCTAACCGCTTCGCCCTCTCATTTGCCCGCAACCGCGCAGGCTTCAACTGCTCAGGCGGCGTATGCCGCTGGGTGCCCGCATCTAAAGGCATCTCTCTAAGCTATAACTACACTTTCTAATTCTCTCTTCACGTCTTTATATAGTTATGTTTAATTCAAGACACTTCAATTCCATATCCATATGGGGCGCGCTTTGCGTGGCCGGCGGATTGATGACCGCCTGCGATGATGTGCCCGAAGCTGACCGCTTTATCGAGGTCGAGCGCCCGGTCGTGGCGCGCAAAGTCCTGATTCAGGAATTTACGGGCCTGAACTGCGTCAACTGTCCCACAGGCGCAGCAAAGGTGCATGAGATTCAGGAGTACTATCCGAATTCTGTAATCGCTGTCAGCCTGCATCCCGGAGGCACCGGATTCAGTGGCCCGATTGGTAATTTCAGTCTTAACACCGACCTGTCGCGTGTATACTACGATTACTTCACTCCCGCCGGCTTCCCGGCTGCTATGATTGACGGCTCCACTCCCGAGACTAACGTCAATCTCTGGATGGGCGCCGTGTCAAAGCGTATCAGCGTGCCTGCTCCGGCCGAAATCTCACTTCAGTCTGACTACGACGATGCCTCGCGCAATCTCACCATCAACTACGAGGTCGACATCAACAATGTCTACTCCCAGAATCTCAACATCAATCTCTGGATTGTAGAGAGTGGCATAGTGGGTCCGCAGAAGTCCGGCAATCGCCTGATTTTCGATTATGTGCATAATCACGTGTTCCGCACATCTCTCACCGGAGACTGGGGCACAAGCATCGGCAACTACTTCATTCCCGAGCAGACCATCACCGGCTCAGCCTCAATCCAGCTCGATGAGAAGTGGAAACCCGAGAACTGCCATATCGTGGCATTCCTGATGAACGATGCCAAAGAGGTGCAGCAGGCCGAGGAGATCGCTGTGATTGCCGAGGCTGCTGAATAAGCACCCTCACAGGTAGATTCCATACCTTAAACCCTATACCTAACCCAAATTCACAACTCTAACCAAGGAGACTTTATGAAACGATTCTTTCTTTCTCTCTCCATGATCCTGGTGGCCATCTGCGCACTTGCGGCCGATGCCGTCAACTGGACCATAACTCTTGTGGATGACAATACGGATCACCCGGCTATCAAGATGACAGCCGTCGTCAACCCGGGTTATCATCTCTATGCCGTCGACAACCCTGCCGGAGGTTCGATGCCTCTGAAATTCTATTTCGACGTCAAGGGATGCAAGACCGTAGGTCAGCCCTCAGCCAATAAGAAATACACCACTGAATTCGACGACATCTTCGAAGTCGACCAACACTTCTATGATGGCACAGTGGTCTTCACCCAGAAGCTGCAGCCCACTGCAAAAGACTTCAGCGTCAATGTCGAGATTCAGGGACAGGCCTGCAACGACACTGGATGCGTGCAGGTAGGTGATGCCAAGATGCTCAAAGGCAAATTTGCCGGAGCTAAAGAAGACGAGGCTGCCGCCAAGGCTGAAGAGAATGCCGAAGTCAACGCTCTCACCGAGATGACCGACTCACTTCAGCAGGCTGAACCCTTCATGACCCCCGAAGCCAATCTTTCAGGCGTAGAGGCCAATAAATCATGGTGGGACAACGTTGAGGCTGAACTGCGCGTATTTGAGGATGCTCCCGAGCAGCAGAGCCGCTCACTGTGGTATATCTTCATCGCAGGCTTCATCGGTGGATTGATCGCTCTGGTAACCCCCTGCGTATGGCCGATGATACCGATGACTGTGTCATTCTTCCTCAAGCAGAACAAGAGCCGCTCAAAATCTGTAGGCACCGCCGCCATTTATGGCCTCTCAATCATCGTCATCTATGTGGTGCTCGGCTTGGCAGTGACTATCATCTTCGGCGCATCAGCCCTGAATGAGCTTGCCACATCGGCCCTGTTCAACATCATATTCTTCCTGCTGCTCGTAGTGTTCGCCATCTCATTCATGGGTGGTTTCGAACTCACTCTTCCGGCATCATGGACCAATAAGATGGACTCGAAGGTTGATACCACAACCGGTCTGCTCTCAGTCTTCTTCATGGCCTTCACGCTCGTGCTCGTGTCATTCTCGTGCACAGGTCCCATTATCGGCACTCTTCTTGTAGAGGCTGCCGCCACGAGCAACTTCGTATCTCCGGCCATCGGAATGTTTGGCTTCGCGCTCGCTCTTGCACTCCCCTTCACACTCTTCGCAATGTTCCCCACCATGCTCAAGGCCATGCCTAAGAGCGGCGGATGGATGAACACCGTGAAGGTAGTGCTCGGCTTCCTCGAGCTCGCTCTTGCTCTGAAGTTCCTGTCGGTGGCCGACCTCGCCTACGGCTGGCGCATTCTCGACCGTGAGGTGTTCGTTTCACTCTGGATCGTGATCTTCTTCCTGCTCGGCGTTTATCTGCTCGGCAAGCTCCGCTTCCCTCACGATGATGAGGTAGAGAAGACTGGTGTAACACGTTTCCTTCTCGCCTGCGTGTCGTTTGCTTTCGCAGTCTACATGTTGCCCGGCCTCTGGGGCGCTCCGCTCAAGAGCATCTCAGCATTCTCGCCCCCCATCAGCACCCAGGATTTCTCACTCTATGAAGGTGAGGTTCACGCCCAGGTAGATGACTTCGAAGAGGGTATGCGCATGGCCCAGCAGCTCAATAAACCCGTGCTCCTCGACTTCTCCGGATACGGATGCGTAAACTGCCGCAAGATGGAGGCTGCCGTATGGACTGATCCCGATGTGAAGTCCACCATCGACAACGACTACGTGCTCGTCACTCTCATGGTCGATGAGAAGAAAGCTCTTCCCGAGCCCATCAAGATCACCGAGAAAGATGGCACACAGCGCACCCTCCGCACCTACGGCGACAAATGGAGCTACCTGCAGCGTTCCAAATTCGGAGCCAACGCACAGCCCTTCCATGTGATTGTCGACAAGAATGGTCAGCCGCTTGCTCCGGCATTCGTCTACAAAGAGGATGTGCCCGGCTACAAGGCCTTCCTTGAAATGGGTAAGACCAATTTCGCAAAATCGAAATAATCCCGATTCCATACTCTATATCTAAAGAGGGCCGCCGATTCAAGATGAATCAGCGGCCCTCTCACCAAATTATCAAATAAGCTCCTCCGATAGACCGATGTTATAGTTGGTCATAAAAGTTGTTTAAACTTAAACTGTCATGAATTATATGAGAATTCTCTTGATTGGCGCCCTGTGTTGCGGCGGATGTAATATCACTACAATCCTTGCCAAATCACCCTACGAGGCATATATTGACTCGGCTGAGAACTATGTAAAACGCGAACGCTATGCCGATGCTGCGCGATGCTATCGCGAGTCGCTGCGCATCAATCCCGGATCGCCGCTCAACTCCAAAATATTTGCCAACCTGGGGGTATGCCTCACCGGAGCCGGCGAATATACCGAAGCCCTCGAGGCATTCGATGTGGCGCTTGTGCGCGAGCCGGAGTCAACATCCATACTCAACTCACGCGCCCGCACCTGGCTGCTGATGAATAAGCCCGAGAATGCGATGACCGACCTCGACACTTCGTTAGCTATTGACTCCCTGCAGCGCGAGCCTCTGCGAATGCGTGGCCAACTCCACATGCTCTCCCATAATCAAGCCAAGGCAGCCACCGACTTCAAATCACTCGCCCTTAATTTTCCTGACGAAGCCTGGGGATATGCCGGACAAGCGCAATGCCTCATGGCCGGCAATAATTATTCCGACGCAATTCCACTACTCGAAAAGGCGATAGAGATTGACGACAATCCCGACTTCATCACCAGTCTTGCCACAGCTCAGATAGAGACCGAACATCTCCAGGAAGCCAAAGAGACACTGCGCGAAGCCATACGCCGCCACCCGCGCGAAGCCTCGCTATACATAGTCCGCGCCATACTCCACACTCGGCTCTACGAAAATGAAGCCGCAGCCCTCGACAAGAAAATGGCTATCGATCTTGGTGCCGACCCCACCGCAGTCGAAGCCCTCCTGCCCTCGCGCAAATCACGATAAATTCCCAATACGCATACAGCATCCGAACTTTTGTAAATGTCGATTTTTGAATTAATTTTTATCCACGGAACCCCCTTTATCGCTATATTTAACATTACAAAAGTTAAAATATTTGCCAATCTCATTTTTAATATCTAAATTTGTCGGCGTAATGGCGATGCATCCGATTGAAGAGCAATCATGATTATTGCATCATTATAATGATGTCGGCAGATTTTTAGCTTAATACCAATCTGCGGCATTCAATATAATACGGAACCCGGTGAGAATCCGGGACAGTACCCGCTGCTGTAAGTCATCAAAAGCCCGGAAGGAAGATCAATTTCCAAACGGGCCCGACAAGGAGGACCGCCTGAATGCCATTGGCTTCAAGCCTAACAATATCGCAAGGTCACAATTTCCATACCTGCCGATATTCAGTTTGTGCACGCTGAGAAGGTGCGGTTCTTCATGATAAGTCAGAATACCTGCCATTATATCTGCCATCTGCAGTATCCCTCAAATCTTGCTACTGACTCTTTTCTTGGCTTTTTTTGAGTGATATTTATCATTGCGCCTACGGGATTATGGGCACCTCTGACTTATCATCTTTTCAAGTCTCTTCACAACGAGACAACGGTAATTCTCAGACTATCCTGCTGGAGTCGCCTCACCATTAAGCGGCACACCATACACTATCCCGTACGCACCATATGATATGGCGCATACGGGATTTTTTATGTAGAATACACACCTGACATCAAATGATTCATCTCAAACTGCCACTCCTGGTCAGTCTCAATATCGTAGCCTGCTCTTACCTCGCAGCAGCTGCTTCTGAGGCCAATAGCAAGCCCCATGCTTTGGCATCCGATTCGGTGGGCACACAACTTCAAGAGCTCGTGGTCACTGCATCCGCACCTGCTGATGAAGTCATCCCGGCTCAATATCTAAACGGGGAAGAATTGGAGCGCCTTAACTCCAACAGCATCGCTGATGCACTCAGGTATTTCTCCGGTGTGCAGGTAAAGGATTATGGTGGAGTCGGAGGTATAAAGACTGTGAATATCCGCTCTATGGGCACAAACCACACCGGCGTAGTCTACGACGGCATAGAACTTGGCAACGCACAGAACGGCCAGATTGACCTCGGCCAATTCTCGCTCGACAATATCGAGGCAATATCTCTGCACAACGGGCAGCGGTCACAAATTCTTCAACCGGCGAAAGACTTCGGCTCAGCCGGCACAATATATATCCGCACCCGCACACCACATTTCGAAGAGGGTGAAACTTATCATCTGCGCGCCACAGTACGCACAGGCTCTTTCGATCTTATCAACCCATCGGCCCTACTTGAATTGCGTCTAAGCAGAACTGTCAACATGTCGTTCTCGGCCGAGTGGCTCAACTCAAGCGGCAAGTATAAATTCAGATACCGGCGTGTCAATCCGGCAGGCGAACTCGCCTACGACACCGTAGCCATACGCGAAAATGGCGATATCAACGCCACTCGACTTGAATGCAACGTCAATGGCACTCTGCAGCATGGGGAATGGCACGCCAAAGTCTATAACTATAATTCCGAGCGCGGAGTTCCGGGAGCTATCGTCAACAACGTCTGGAGGCGCGGTGAGCGTATATGGGACACCAATTCATTCGCGCAGGCATCCGTCAGACTCGACTATCCAAGATTCTCAACCCTCAACAATGCAAAATATTCATTCTACCGCACCCACTATGTCAACAACGATGACAAGCAGGTAAAAATCGACAACCTCTACCGCCAGCGCGAGATCTACATCTCTTCAGCCAATGAATATCAGATTCTTCCGGCGTGGCGTACCTCTCTGAGCTACGACTTCCTATATAATTCACTCGATGCCGACGTATATGGGTTCGCCCGGCCCGACCGTTTCTCGAATCTACTGTCAATCGCTACAGCCATATCGCTCGACCGATTCAAGGCGCAGGCAAGTGCTCTGGCTACTTTCATCCACGACAGACTCCAGGGCCAGGAGGCTCCGGCCGACAAGCATGTCGTCACGCCCGCAGTATATTTATACTTCGCACCATTCAGAAGCAATCCTGATTTCTCAATCCGGGGCTTTGTGAAGCAGTCTTTCAGAATGCCCACATTCAATGACCTCTATTATGCAGATATGGGCAACTCTAAACTTAACCCCGAACGCGTCACTCAATATAATCTCGGACTCGCTTATATCCATTCGTCATCACATTCATTTGTGACACAGGCACGCCTGAGCGCCGATGGATATATCAACCGTGTCAAAGACAAGATTGTGGCCTATCCCAAAGGTCAGCAATTCAGATGGACAATGCTTAATCTTGGACTTGTGGATATCAAAGGGGTCGATGTGTCAGGTCTGATAACTTTCAAGGCTTTACGCGAATTCTACCTCACTCTCAGGGCTCAATACACTTACCAGCACGCCATCGATATCACTAATCCGGCCGACAATTATTATCGTCACCAGATTCCCTACATCCCGCATCACAGCGGTTCGGCTGTGGCAAATCTTTCGTGGCGTGACCTTAATGTCAACTACAGCTTCATCTACGTCGGCGAGCGCTACAATCAACAAGAGAACATCCGGTATAACTACACCCAGCCATGGTATACCTCTGACGTCTCTGTGTCATACGATTTCAGATTCCGCAGCGTAGCCCTGCGATGTCTGCTGGAAGTCAACAATCTGCTGAGTCAGGATTATGACGTGATTATAAATTACCCGATGCCGAAACGCAATTACCGCCTTACACTGACAGTACAGATATGAAGATACGCAAAGATACGATACGCCGCAATCAAGTGATTGCGCGCATAATGGCGGTCGGGGCCTGCAGTGCCCTGATGCTCAGCAGCGCGTGCAGGCATGATGAGCTTGTGGTGCCTACTGAATATGATATCATTCCTGAATCTCCGGACGATGCCACACGCATACGCGGATTCTATCTCGTCAATGAAGGAAATATGGGATCAAATAAATGCACTCTCGATTATTTCGACTATTTCACCGGTCTTTACGCACGCAATTTCTATGCCGAACGTAATCCCACGGTCATAAAGGAACTCGGCGATGTCGGAAATGATATCGGCATCTACGGCTCCAAACTCTACGTAGTGGTCAACTGCTCACATAAGGTGGAAGTGATGGACGCCTACACGGGCATACGCATCGGACAAGTGGATATTCCCAACTGCCGATATGTGAGATTCTATCGTGGCAAGGCCTACGTAAGCTCATATGTCGGACCGGTGCTCATTGATCCGGATGCACCGAAAGGGGCCGTATATGAAGTCGACACCACATCTCTAAAGGTCACTGCCAAAGTGAGCGTGGGATATCAGCCCGAAGAGATGGAAATCATCGATGACTACATGTATGTGGCAAACTCAGGAGGCTACAGGGCTCCGAACTATGACAACACAGTGTCGGTGATTCAGATGGTAGATTTCAAGCAGGTGCAACAGATACCTGTCGGCATCAATCTTCACCGCGTCAAACAAGACAAATTCAAAAAGCTCTGGATCACCTCACGCGGCGACTACATGAGCCGTCCGTCAAGACTCTATGTACTCGAGAAGAAGAAGGGCTACAACCAGATGGTGGTCACCGACACTCTTCCCATCGCATGCTCCAATATGGCCATACATGGTGATTCTCTCTATTTCTATGCCACTGAGTGGAACAACTACACATCAACCAACTCTATCAGCTATGGCATTATCGACACCCGTACAAAACAGCTCGTGTCGACAAACTTCATTACCGATGGCACAGAAAAGTCTATCACCATACCCTACGGCATTGCCATACATCCCGAGACAGGCGATATTTTCGTGACAGATGCCAAGAACTATGTATCATCCGGCACCCTCTACTGCTTCTCCGCCTCGGGTAAATGCAAATGGAGTGTGCGCACCGGCGACATTCCTGCTCACATCGCATTCTTACCAAGGCAATGACAAAGGGATATAGTCGCAAGACCCTAATCACGAATCCTCATCCTACGTCAAAACAACTTCCTGACGCCCACAAATGACTCATAACACACCACATATATTCCCTCTCCACCGCAGGTCAATCCACGCGGGCTTCTACGCTTTGGTTCTGAGCGCACTATCCTCTGGCCTTGGCTCATGCACACAGGACCCTCCCATGGTGAGTCTCGGCATAGATGATTTCTATCGGATAGAGCGTATGCGTAAACTTCATTTATCGCCTGCCCTCACCGGCGAACAATATGAATGGATTATTCAAGCCCCCGATGGATCACTCCACGACCACTCTTCTTCAAAAGACTATCTATTTCTTGCCTCCGAGGAGGGGGAATATTCCGTAGACTTCAAAATTATAGACGATGCCACTCCCTATGACTATCATTTCACCATACAGGTAGTGCATGAAGAAATAGAATACTCTCCATATATATCAAAAGTATTGGAGTATTGTCCGGCTCCGGGACAATTCATAAATGAGATGCCAATGTATGAGGAGGGCGACACTTATGCCGACATCCTGAAGAAGGCAGAGGAATCAATATCTGGCAAGAATGACATCATGATCTCTCTCGGGGGATATGGCGGGTATGTGACTTTCGGATTCGACCACACCGTAATCAATTCGCAGGGCAATGACTTCCGCATTTGGGGAAATGCATTCTACGAACTCACTCAACCCGATGAGAAAGGGGGCTCGGCCGAACCGGGAATCGTAATGGTCAGCTACGACACAAACTGCAACGGTCTACCCGATGATGAATGGTATGAACTCGCCGGCAGCGACTACAATAATCCATCAACCCTGCATGACTACCGGATAACCTATCATCGACCAGACCCCGCGCGACAACCTATAGGAGATACTTCGGGATTTCTGACTGACCTCTACTACATCCCCTGGCAAGACTCTGAGGGAGCGACCGGATACGTAGCGCGCAATAGCTTCCACATGCAGGATTATTATCCTAAATGGATTGATGCTGACGAGCTGACATTCTCTGGCACACGCCTCCCCGCAAACGCACGCGACCTTAGCGGCACCGGCACTTACTTCGTACTCTATAGCTTCGCGTGGGGTTATGTCGACAACCATCCCAATGATTTCGCCGATCTGAATAGTTTCGACATCTCCTGGGCCGTCGATGGCAATGGCCGGAAGGTTAATCTTCCTGGAGTCGATTTCATACGTGTCTACACCGGCATCAACCAATATTGCGGTTGGCTGGGGGAAACATCTACAGAGATCTGTCGTGCGCAAGATCTGAATATCATTGACCCTCAGAGCGTGATTCCTGATCCTCTATCTTCAGATTAGATACTGGTCAGCCCAGTCACTACCAGCAACGTCAATACACAACATAACCAAATATATAATCTTATGAGAAAACGACTACTTATCTCCACATTTCTACTTGCAGCCATGGCCTCTGCCAGGGCTGACTACAATGTGGACTTTTCCCGAATCCGTCATTGGGCCGGAAGTGGCGACAATGAGGCTGCACTCGTAGTGCAGTTCCTGGATGAATACGACAGGACCGGATATGTCTGGGGATTCCGATGGCCCGACGGAGCGGAGCCCACCGGCGAAGAGATGATTCGTGCTATCGCTGCCGAATCTGATGATTTCTGCGCATTGATTCAATTCACCGGTGGCATGGGATCCACTCTTGATGGAGTGGGCTACAGTCGTGACAATGCCATCCTTCATCAACTCTGGTACGACTATGAATCGGCTGCGGCCGACCCCTACATCATGTTTGGGTTCGATGAGCCCAATACACTGATGAGTCAATCGCACTCTCCCGGCCCGGAGGCTCTGACATTGTGCACCAATGCCATCGAAGCTGCCTCCCTCTCCCACATCATCGAACATCCCCTCAACCAACGTGTCTTCGGGTATCCGGCCTACGACTACGACTGGTGGGTGGCCGCGCAGACGGCCCCAGACATGCGTTGGAATGCAGGCTGGTACACCGGCTACTGGAGCTACTGGCTCGGTGCTGAAGGTGTCAACGTAAGCGAATTCTCTTATTCCGGCCTCGGAATGTCGAGCGTAAAATTACGCCATAAGGATGTCAACGCATGGAAATTCATGCCTCTCGACGGTCCGGTCAATCCTGATAACTATGTCATCGGCACCGCAAGCTCAAAGGCTCCCTGGGGTAATTCTGTCGATTACGTTCACTTCCTCTCCACCACATCTATCGACTCGCCAGCGATGGATAATAATGCCGATCCTGAGATTTTCACTATCGAAGGTCAGCGCATCACCCTAATCCACGACCTCAATTCATTGCCTCATGGCATTTACATAATCCGCCAGAATGGGAAGGCCAAAAAGATTATAATCGGCTAACCCCTCCCGCAGTTTCAATCAGTTCAATGACTTAAATATCTGACTGACCATAATTTTAACTAACCCTTATATTATGCTTAAAAGAAAAAGTAACTTTATCCTTTTCGGATTGCTTTCCATCCCCGCTATTTGCGCCAATGCTGCGGGTATGGCCAATCTGGAATCTGACCGAATCGCTACCTCTGTAGGACTCGGTGGCACATCGACACCTCTCATCGTGAGCTGGGGCGACGGTAATGGTATCGACAATTTTGTCGTCAGTCTGCTACATGACGACCCATCTTCACTCTCACCCGATCAAGTCATCAGCATGCTGGTGGAGGCTGACAGGCGTTTCTACACTCCTGAGGGTGCCACGTCTACCGCTCTGGCCTTCGACCAAGGAGGTGATGGAGTATTCGATGATGAGGCATATACGGAATTCGACCATCTATGTGCCGATAACGACGAAGGCCGATGGGTGCTCTCGGCAATTTCTGACAATGAGGCCGGAGCACTGATGCTGCACTATCAGAAATATGCCGAGCCATCCGGATTCAATCCCGAATATATCTTCTATCTTCCGGATGCCAAGGAGATCGGCGCTTGGCTGCATGATGATGTCATGGTTGAGCGCACAGACGCATCTCCACTCGTGCCGGTATACATGAACTGTGGTGCAGGCAACACCGTGGCCAATATCACGACAACCCTCACTACTGACGACCGTACCTATATCTCCACCTTCAATGCCGCCGACACCAAAAAAATCATCTACGGCTACGGCTATATGAAGCTTAAGTTCGCCACTTACTCCAAAGATAAGGACACCGGCGAATACTACCCTGTCGACCATTACTGTGGCACTGCCAATCCTAAGCTCCAGCTAAGGTATAAAAAGGCTGGAGCCACTGTGGCCACTGCCGCAACTACCCGTCAGTTCGCGCTTACAGTCACCCCACCTGCCCCTCTTGCTGGCTTGACCCTGACTCCGGCAGTTGATCCGGCTCCCGTCACCGAAAAGCTCCAGCTACACCTGGCCTATGCCCCGGCTGGGGGAGAATTTGCAGGCGGACTCGACTTCGTGGCCGAAAACCTCGACACCTCTAACTCATCAAACACGGTGCTGTCGATGATGGCTGATATGAATGATCCGACACTCATCAATGTATCATTCTCCAAGACCAATGTCGGACGTGTGCGCATCAACGCCACATCACGGGCATATCCCGAGATTTCTGCCAGCACAGAATTCGATGTCTACGCCTCAAATCTGGTATCATCCATCAGTATGCCCGACGATGAGTTGGCCGGCATAACCCTCGATGCCTATACAGATGAGGAATTCGCATACAACATGCATATCATTCATCCAGTAGTAGAGCCGGCCGATGCAGATATCACACACCTCATCCTGCACACTTCGCTCGATGACGCTGAAGATGGTCCTATCGCAACTCTATATTACCAGAAAGCTGACAAAGGCTGGGAACTACAGTCGCGACCATTCGGCACACGCTGCGCATTTGATGCCACGACTGAAGAGAAAATCGCCGCCAACAAGGCTAACTATGCACTTCTTGACGCCTTCCAGGAGCCCGTCAGCTGCACCGCATGGCTTGAGGCCGCCGATGGCAGCGGCGTACGCACAGATGAATTCGAGATAACTCTGCAACCTCGCGACCGTAATGTGCCTGACGACAACTATCAGGATGGTTTCTTCTGGCTCAACGAGGAATGGTTCGGCCACACAAATGGTTCAATCAATTATATCACAGCTGATGACGAAATCAAATACCGTGTCTTCGAGGCTCAGAACTCGGGCGAGTTCTTCGGTTGTACTTCGCAATATGGTATGATCTTTGGCGACCGCCTCTATGTCATGTCGAAACAACAGCTTGACAATGGCGACCGTTACCGTGCCGGCAGCGGCGGACGCCTGGTGGTGGCTGATGCGAAAACATTGAAGAAAATTGTGGCTTTCGATGAAATCGGCACCACTGCCGGCACCGGAGCTACCGGCCCCAACGGATCTACAATGGCCGGCGACGGACGCGCATGCGTAGGCGTGCGCCCCGATAAAGTCTACCTCGGACATCACAAAGGTATCCGTGTCCTCAATATCGACCTCGATAAGGCTGCAAGCGATGACCCCGAAACCGCAGCTTCTGCTTTCACCCTGGGCAATGAAATCGTAGTCAACGACAATAATGGTTCTGGCCTCTACAATGGACAGGTGGGCGATATGGTAGCCACCCAGAATTTCGTCTTCGCTGTGTCGCAGGACCGCGGACTCCTCGTAATCGACCCCGAGAAGGATGAAATCATCAAGTCGCTCGGCACTGTCTACATTTCTACAGATTCAAAAGGGAATGAGAAGATCTCATACAGTGTGCAGGGTGTCACCCAGACCGCCGATGGTCATGTGTGGATGACTGAGAATGACACCCGCGACAAAAACAACGTCATTACCCGATTCGTAGAGATTGATCCCCTTACGGCTGAAATCATCAATACCTACACTCTGCCTGAGGGTGCAGGCACTGTCAACACCGGATGGGGAGCCTGGCGCTCTGCTAACTTCTTCGCAGGCAAGAAGAAGAATGTGATTTATTGGGGTAATGTCGGTTCGGGCTACAACGACCAGATTCTCGGAGCAGGCACCGGCTATATATTCCGCTGGGAACCCGGTAAGGAACTCCCCACCGAAGCTTTCTTCAATCTCGGCAAGCGCCCGGGCATGAATGAAACCACATTCCAGCAGCCTTACGCTACTATGGGTTATGACGAGGTGCGTGACCGAGTGGTGATGGCCACCACCCATGGCGCATCCTACAACTATCGGCATGAATGGATTCATTTCATCGACGGCACAACCGGCGAGGAGTTGTCATGGCAGAAACTTGCTCCATATTTCTGGTTCCCGGCAATGCCCATAATGCCCGATAAATATGATCCGGAACTCTCATTAGGTGCAATCAATATCGAAAGCGTAGATCGCAACCTTGAAATTGACCTCTCGGAATATCTGTCTGACGCCGATAATATCGATGCGAATATCCGCGTTGAATTGGCTGATGCTGATGAGGATGCTGAAGTATCAACTTATCTGGCCAACTACACTCTCGATGGTCGCCAGCTTTACGTCAACCCGAAAGCGCAGGGCTCTGAGCCTCTTAACTTCGTCATCGAAAGCAATGGCAAACGCATTATGGCTTCCATTCCGGTTAGCGTAGGCACTACCGGCGTAGACCTCACTCTCGGAAACGCCGCAGGCAAAATCTTTACCTCCGGCCAGGACATAATCCTCGAAGGTTATGCCGGATTTGATTTCAGCATCTCTGACATGCAGGGATGCGTGGTAGGTAGCTATCATGCAGAAAATGTGAAGGAAACTATCGCCACAGGTCTGCCCGGCGGCATCTACATCCTCTCAGGTGTGAAGGGCAATGACCGCTGCATCCGTAAAATCATAATCCGATAACTCTATCTTATCGAATGAATTCATTCTCTTATCTTAAAAGGATGATGCCGGCAATATTGCCCGGCATCATCCTTGCCTGTTTTGCTATTGATGCTATTGGCGCTTCAAAAGAATACACGGATGGTGTATTCATTGTCAACGAAGACTGGTATGGCCATCAGAACTCCACTATCAACTGGCTCTCGGCAGATGGTGTGTGGGATTATCGCGTGTTTCAGACGGCCAACGCCGACGATGGACGCCAGCTCGGCTGTACCAATCAATACGGTCAAATCTATGGCGACCGTTTCTTTCTTATCGCCAAACAGGAGCGTGACCCCGGAGCCGGAGTGACCGGTGGACGCATCACCGTAGCCGATGCCCGCACCCTCAAGATGCTTTTCCAGTCAGAGATTATCGACCCGTCGGGAGCCCAGTGCGATGGCCGTGGATACCTCGGCGTCGACCTGCATAAAGGATATATCTCCACAAGCAATGGCATATGGGTTTTCGACACCGACACTTACACTGTCATCGGCCAAGTGGAGGGCTCAGCCAACCCCAACGGTGCCGACGGGCGCCCTAACACCGACCCTACAGGCTCGCTGTATCATGGTCAATGCGGTTCGATGGTGAGAGTCAACGACCGCGTGTTTGCCGCTCATCAGCAATACGGATTGCTTGTGATTGATCCAGCCGTAGACAAGGTGGTGGCCACTATCGGTATGCAGCCGGTTTTCGACATCCTGCCCGAACCGGAAGATGGGGCGACGAAGGTGTTGCCCGGCATAGGATCTGTAGTGCTCGCCAAAGACGGGTCACTATGGGTAAGCGTGGCGCATGACGTGCAGGGCACCGGGGCCACTCTCCCCTATCTTATGCGTGTGGATCCGGCCACACTCGATACTGAAATCGTAGAGGTGCCTGAAGGTCTCTATCCTCCGGCCAACAGCTGGTATGCCTGGACCCCAGATGGATTCTGCGCATCGGCTCGCAACAACGTCCTTTATTGGAATGGCGGCCCCAACTCATGGTTCTCTAACGCCAGAGTCTATAAATATGATATCGATTCCGGAGAATTCTCAATCATTATCAATCTCGACCGCGAGGCTCAGGAACAGGGACTCGGCCAATATAGCAGATGGAACATCTACGGATGCTCACTTCGCATACACCCAGTGAGCGATGAAATCTACACCTCTCTGTTCCATTATTTCCAGAATCCAACCTACAGACTGCGCCGTGCTGATGCCGATGGTAAGACTATTGAGGAATATGATATGATTCAGAACTACTGGTTCCCATCATTACCGGTCTTTCCCGACAACCACTCACCTGAGGCAGATAATCTCACAGTCAAGGGACTCAATCCTGACGATGAGTTTGTGTATCCTCTATCCGGATGGGCCTCTGACGCTGACAACATCGACTCGGCTATTGTCTACACCATCAACTCCTGCGATTTGCCGGCAAATCTAACAGCCTCGATACGCAATGGCCAACTGATTATAGCCCCCGCAGACAATCAAGACGATGCGACATCCGCGCAATCCGGATGGGTAGATATCGACATCAATTCCAACGGCAAGGTCATAACCCGACGCATCACTCTTGAGTTTGATGCCTCAGGTGTGGAACAAACCACCATTAAGCACCCATCTGTGGTATACTCAGAGGGCACACTTCATATCAAAGGTGCCGCAGGCAATCAATTGCGGATATACACCACTGCAGGCGAAATCCTCGGTCACTATGATATTATCGATAATACCGCCAACATCCATATCCCTCTCCCACACGGTGTATACATCGTAATCTTAGGAGAGCATTCTTATAAGATCGCTATCTGATTTGAAGATGGCTTTGAGATCTTAAACGGAGCGACTCACTGAAGACCCCTATTTCCGGACATCAAGTGGCGTACCCGACATCAAGTCAGGTATGCCACTGTTTTTTTAATCTCCGATGCTCACTTATAGTATATTTTAAACGACTTAATTATCAGACATTTGAGCAAAAGCAACAAAAAAAACACTTAAAAGATTTGCACAATTCAAAAAAAGGTTGTAACTTTGCAACGCAAATGAGGGAAACGAGAGAGTTACCCCAGCAAAAATAATCAAAATGCGAAAATAGCTCAGTTGGTAGAGCACGACCTTGCCAAGGTCGGGGTCGCGGGTTCGAGTCCCGTTTTTCGCTCCAATCTTCAACCCTCCTACAGTTGAATGTCCGGGTGGCGGAATTGGTAGACGCGCTACTTTGAGGGGGTAGTGGCCGTTAGGCCGTGTGAGTTCGATTCTCATCTCGGACACTCAATCAGTTAGGCGTAAGTATTTGCTCGCAAATACTTACGCCTAACTCGTTTTATCCCCCTTTCTCCATCCCCTCCCCCTTGATAATCATACCGGCATAGCTTGCGCAACTCCTATCTTGCGGAATATGCCGGCAAGCTGCATTGGCGTCACCTGCTGAGAGGCGTCGGTCCAGGCATGGGCCGGGTCAATATGCGACTCTATCATCAGGCCGTCGTAGTTGCGGCGTATGGCCTCGGCCATCAGATGTGGCAGATGCACACGCGCTCCACCGATATGTGATGGGTCGCATATCATCGGCAATCCTGGCACCTCGGCTCTGAACCTCTCCACCTCATCCCAAAATGGAGTGTTACGATATGGTGGCTCGGCAGTTTCCGGATGAATAAAGGTCTTGAAGCCACGCAATATCGCACCAAGCCTATGCACTCCGGCAAGATGCAATCTCTCTATCGCACCAATCCATAGTTCAAGGTCAGCGCATGACGGATTCTTCACCAGCACCGGTAAATCCTCCCCTTTGAGCACATCGGCTATCTCTTGCATCGTAAATGGGCAACATGTGGTCCGCGCCCCTATCCACAGCATATCAACACCGGCCGCAAGTGCGGCCTCGGCCTGAGCCGGAGTGCCTACCTCTGTGGCGGTAAGCATCCCGTAGCGCTCCTTTACCTCGGCAAGCCATTGCAGCGCCTTGACTCCGCTACCTTCAAATCCACCCGGCCGTGTACGGGGCTTCCAGACTCCTGCGCGGAATATTTTTACACCTACCTTATGAAGCCCATCAGCTGTGGCAAGCACCTGAGAGCGGGTCTCTGCCGAGCAGGGGCCAGCTATTATCAACGGCTTCACACCGCCACAGTCGTCAGAGAAGAGAGGTTGAAATTCAAGTGCCATATGAGTTATTTTTATTGATACGCATGAAGTGATGACAGGAAGTTCACTCCATAATATGTCATTATAATCGAAAGAAATCCCAATAATAGCATACCGCAATAGAGTCTCGGTTCATTGCGCGGCACCAACCTGCCATGCAATGGCACCGCATATAGCAGCAGCGTCACCAGAGCCCAAGTCTCCTTGGGGTCCCAACCCCAATAGCGTCCCCATGATTGATTAGCCCATACAGACCCAAGTATGATTCCGATGCCCAGAAGATATATCCCTGGAATAAGAAGATTCCGACTAAGGGCCACCAGGCTTTCGCGTCGGCTGACATCAAAAAATGCGACAGCTGCCATAGGCATAGTCATCGCCAGCAGGGCATATGATGCCATCACCACCGACACATGCACTGCAAGCCATGGCGATGCAAGCACAGGCATCAAGGGGGTCATAGCCGGATCTTTAGCACTCAGCCACGCCATCAGAGCGGCAAATCCACTCATCAACACTCCGATTGCACACAACAATGGTCTTCGGCGCGACACAAAAACTGTGACCATCATCAACGCAACTGCAAGAAACTCCATTATCTCTGCCGCCGAAGCCAGCGGCACATGCCCGGATATTATCCAAAGCCACAAATATGCCGCCAGAGATATGGTTGTGAATATCACCGCTACCGGATACACCAGTCCTTCATAATGCAGCATCACCGCACCCACCATCAGCAGTCCAAGAAGGAAGGCTACCATGAAGAGAATCCTCATCGGCTCCACCCTGTTATATATTACCTCTATCTTTATACTTACATCACTGCGGCGCCGGACATCAGTCTCCGGCAGTGGTGTAAACAACGCCCCACTCCAAGCCTCAGAGAGAAGAGCTATCTTCTCATCAAGCCTAATAATCTGGTCATCAAGTTTGCCAGCCCCATCTTTATATAGTCTGGCGGGGAGATATTCACCCTCCACATATAATGATGCCGGTGAAACATATTTCCCTTCAATGCCCAGCGCCTGCCTCAATGAGGCATTCTTGACATATATATACCGCTCTTTGCTCCATTCCTTCGGGTATAGCATCAGGGAGGCAAGGAACTGTTCAGCAGAGAGGCTGCCTACCTTCGAGTCACCGGTAAGCTTCAAAGTAAACTCGCGGGCCACAGTGCTGAATGGCACAATCCTACCTTTGAAAATCACCTGCCTGCCGGCAATGGCGTCTGCCTCTTCGGGGCCTACTGCGGGCACTGCCGCAGCCTCAAGAGTGCATAACAACGGCACACATATGATAGCCGCTTTAGCTATAAACCTGAAATGGCGCACTATCCACATCAATCCGGCGATGGCAAAGAGCGCGTAGCCGCAATAAGTAAGTGGGATACCCACTGGATCATGGGTCACACTTAATATGCTGCCGCCTCGACCATCAAATGATGTCTGGTAGAGGCGATACCCATCCAGCTCCCCTATCCGATTCATGGAGATATCTATGGTGTCACCTGACGAAGTCAGCACTTCCGAACGAAAATCGCTTGGAAATGACATGCCCGGATAATAATCGGTATTGAACTCTATGAGTTTCAACGAAGCCGGAAGCTGATGGCGCTCTCCATGATTATCCACAAACCATCCTTGACTCACCCCCGGCTGAAGATGCAGTCTCCCGCTCACTGATGTCAGAGCTGTAACTACGCCGCCAACCAGAATAAGAAGCAACGACAAATGAAGTAACCCGATGACCGGGCGCCGCCACAGTCTGCATCTTACGAAAGAATATGCCATCCCCACCCCCGCCGCCAGCCAAAATGCCAGCCACCAGCAAGAAGTGTAAATATCGACAGGGAGGAGTGTGCTCCCCCCTATCGACAGTATGATAGCCACCACGGCAGCCAGCACGATATGAGGCGTCTTAATACTCGCCATATGAAGTGGAGATTGCTTTTACCGCCATGCATTCAGTCTCAATCAACCACCCCGGTCTACACACAGGCGCAAGCACTATCACACGTGGAGTATCCGGGAAGCGAGAGGAGAAAATCTCATCGACCACACTATAATCGGCCGCATCACGAAGATAGATGATGAAATGGGCCACATCGGCAAACGTAGCCTCTGCCTCTTCAAGCAATACCTCTATATTCTCAAGCATACGGGCTGCCTGACGGCGTATATCTCCAGGATGCACTATCTCTCCGCGATTGTCGATCGAGGCGGTGCCGGAGATGTAGATTTCCCTACGGTCGGCATAATCCACAGTGGTGCCGCGCTCAAAGGCCACACCATATTCTATCGTAGGATTAAGATGTGTGGCTGCATGCAGATGCCTCATTTGTCCGCACCTCAATGATGTATCCGCTATGGCATTAAAGCTCACGCACACGCCCGGGTCAGGATGGCGTCCTTCGATGCCGGTCGAGCTGATGAAATGGGTATCTCGGGTTAATCCTGTTCGGGAAAAGACAGCATTGCGCCCATCCACAACACCCTTGTAATTCACATCTACATCACGCACAAAGAACCACGTGCGCACACAATGATCAAGCATCGTGCCACCTCTGGCAATGAGCAATTCATTCAATCGCATGAGATAGGATTCAGTCAAGGCATATGAATCATGGCCCTGCGCAGGGATATCCCCCATCCAGATACGCCCGCGGTCGTTGGCAAATACGCCTGCGGCCACCTCCTCAAATCCAGCCTCCTCCTCCAGAATCATCCAGAGGGCTACTTTAGTGCCATCAAGCGGAGATTGCTGCACCACTGTCGTGGCGCACTTCATGTCGGGAAGCTGCGATGCCTGATTTGTGGCATCGCTCAGAAACCATCGGCAGAACACGGCCTGCATCCCCGTGAGTCCGGCCACCTCGTCAGCAAGTTTTCTCACCGACTCGAGTTGCGAATCAAAGTTTTCACCCGGATGAGTGCAATGCACCATTATATGAGCCTCACGGCGCACACCGGCGAAATAGGCCATGTCACATCTCGCATCAGCGGCGATTAGTCTCTTATATATCATCTTGAGTTATTGAAGTTGGTTAAATATTTAATTGAAGTCATTTAATGAAGTGGGTTAAACTTCCAGGACTTCATCTTGATGCTCCATAGTTGATCCAATTCCTGATCAAATCGAGCTTCGTGGGCTCAACTACCTCTACAGAGTGGTCATAATGCCAGGTGGCGGAAACATCGCTCGCCAGAATTTCGTAAAGGAGGCTCTGTGCAGCATCACCGGCCAGGACCCTCTGCATTCCGGGCTCCTTTACCGATGGCACGCCCACAAGATTACTATAGCTCTCTCCCTCGGTGAGAAGTAGATTTGCAGCTCCCGTGCCTGCCCCGCCATGACACTGCGCACACGTAGTGGTGAAGATGTCACGCTGAATAGCGCCAAACATTGATATGTCAATCCCGTCGGCCACAAGACGCACATCTGCGTTGCGGCATTCGGCGGCGACAAACGTGGCCACACGCCTACGCAGTCGATCTATGATGCATAATTCAACCGTATTGGTTTCCGAGGGTATCCCTTCAAGAATGAAGTCGCATCTCCCTTCGGAGTCCGGCATCACGTCCTTGCTGATTATGGCATAGTCACTGCCATCAGTAAATCCGGCCAGTGAGAGGGCATAGCCATCGCCCCACTCTGCATTTCCTGACACATAGCCCGAAAGGGTGGCCGTGACACCACTCTTGTCGGCGACTCCGGTCTCATCATATATTCTCCCCTCATCGCAGGCCACGCATGCAATAATCAGAGACGCCAGAGGGATTGTCAACAGATGTTTCATATCAGAATATTATCAGAATGAGAATTGAGCCATGATTGTGGCTGAACTTGTGGCCAATCCGAGGTTGTCTTCATCGCGGTCAAGCTGGCGGGCATGGCCGGTGCGTCCGGTGTATTGATACATCGCCTGGAGTTTGAGATTTATCTTGTCGAAGAAGTAGTTGACCCCTACGGCGGGCATATTCAGCAATCCCCCCTTGCCTGTGCTATTGCGTTCGAATATATCATATCGCAAAGCTCCCTGAAGATGCGGGGTGATGAAGTAGCCAGCCTGGGCATAACCACCGAAATAATCATAACTCTTGTCAATCTTCTGGCGCTTTGTGAAACCCACATGCATATAATAGAACTCAGCTCCGAAGTACCATCGGTCCTTGATCCACGAGAACTCAGCTCCGAGTCTTACGTCATTCGTGCTCTCATTCTCGCTCTCCACATTAAGCGAACCCGACAAGCCTACAAGCATCTTGTTCATCTTAAGATTTCGCGATGAGCCCTGCGATGCCGGCATGACTCCGAAGGGCTGCCAGGTCAGGCGTGCGGCGTAAAGCAATGAGGGTATGTGCCAGTCGTCGGAGAGTGTCTTTGTGGCCAGATTCACATTCGACCCCGTGCCGTTGAACACACCCACTTGATAGCCGAATTTCTTCTTCACCAATCCGTGCACCTCCACACCGAGGTCAAAGCCGGTGCCGATGTTTGGTGTCACGGCATTAAGAGAGTATGGCAATATCACCGGTGCGGTCAGCGAAGTCGGCAATACAGGGAAGAGTGTCTCGCCGAGAGTGGTGAGATAGGCATGCGAGAAGGGGGTCTTGAATTTACCTATGCGCACCCCTATCGCATCCTTCGGCTGAATATCGGCCCAGGCCTGCTGCAGAATTGCTCCACCTGAGGCCGCGGCGTTAATCGAGAGATTGAATGTCACAATCTTGAAGGCCTTGCCTGTGAAGCCTAACACGGCATACGGAATCGCAAAACCCGTGTTGGCCACATTGTCTTGATTATAGGCCGGATCAAGCCCGGCATCGTCATAATAATTATAGTTGGCCGAGGTCTGCACAAGAAGATAGGGCTTGAACAGGAAATTTCCGTTCTTTGTCTCGAACGTAAAGCCCTTATGGCTTGCCAGTGAGACCACGCCATTCTCTGTGTCGGCGTCATATTGCGCTACTGCCGGCAGACAGAATAAGATGGCAGATAATACTGTGGTGAATATCTTTTTCATGATGTGGAGGTAGTATAAGTTGTATCGAAGTTGTAGCTGTCTACGAAGATGTTCAGAGTGATTGCAGGAATTTTACCAGCGCGTCTCTGTCAGATTTTGAGAAATATTTGAATTTGTTTTTTGATGCCTCACCCTCGCCGCCATGCCACATGATGGCCTCTATGAAATTTCGGGCTCGGCCGTCATGCAGAAAGAATGTGTGGCCGTTGACCTTCTCCTGCAGTCCGATTCCCCATAGTGGAGTAGTACGCCACTCGTTGCCACGGGCCAGTCCGGAAGGGTAATCGTCATTCAGTCCTACACCCATGATTTCCGATCCCATGTCGTGAAGCAGATAATCTGAATAAGGATGAATAGTCTGATTACCGAGCCAAGGGAGCGATGTGCCGGCCAGAAGGGTTGCTCCGCGCGGACGTGTATGAAGCGTTGTCACATGGCATAAGTGGCAGCCGGCTTCATAAAACATCTGCTCTCCGCGCTTCACCTCCGGATCATCCACATTGCGGCGTGCCGGGACTCCGAGCGAATGCATGTAGAGGTCCACATTCTCCATGTCTTCGGTCGAGATGTCAAGCTGGTCATATGTCAACCCCATCATCGACCCCTGCGACATCTGTAGCTGACCCTCGCATATCTCTTCAGGATATCGGCTGTTGGTCACCCCCATGTCTGATGAGAAGCCGAGTTCTACGGTCAGGTCGGCATGCTGCGCTTTGTTGCCCGACACTCCGAGTCGTCGCACACCGCGCTCAGTGATATAGTTGCACCGGCCCGATATACCCCATTCCGGATAGTTGCTCTTAGCGGCAAGGCGCTCGATTTCGTTTTGGTCGAGTGCCATCATCTGCCCCATCCCCACATGCCTCAGGGGCACACGCACAGTGCATATGAGATCCTCGGGCGCTATCGGATCGGCATACCAGTCGGTGATGGTGTACGATGGATAGGCAAGTTCGTAGGTTTCGCCATCCGGAAATGAGAATGTCTCGTAATTCCAGTCAACTTTCAGTTTCCCTTCGGCATCTACGCCATAGATTGATTGGTCGTGAAGCACACGTCCGTAGTCGCGGAAGAAGGCGCCGTTGCGGCGTGTGATGTAGACGAGCATAGCCGAAAATCCATAATTGCCGGAGCCGCCACTCCACACCCCCGGACGGGTGCGCCCGGCATTGCGATGACAGCTGCCACATGAATACCCGGCATATACCGGTCCGAGTCCGCCACCCTCGCCATGCGTCGAGGTGCGCACATCATCATATAGCCTGTCGCCGCGCACAAAGCGCGTGAGATAGTCGCCACTCACCCATTCAGCCTCGCTGTCGTAAGCCACCGATGAGTTAAGAAATATTGTAGAAGTGCCCGCCGACAATCCATAGCCGGCGGGAACCTCCACATCAATCATATCAAGCCCATCGTCATCGCAAGCGGCTAACATCAGGGACATGAGGGGTAGTATGAGATACTGTCTGTGATAAGTCATAAATCACGTTTTATCCATTAAGCAGTTGGCAGGCAGCTTGATGCCTAAGCTTTGACACCTGCTTAAGCTGTAAGATACTTGATTCTGTGCGACTGCTTACTTGATTGTGCGTGGCACACCATCTTTGAAGAGCAGGAACTCAAGCGTATGGAATCCGCGCACTGACTGCACAGCTTCAATCTTATCATCCGAATCGCTATCGGTCCAGTCAAGATGGTCGTAGTTGCCTGAGTTGAGAATCTGCACGATGGCATCCTGGTCGAGAGGCCAGCTATCCATATTGGGGTCGAGTCCGAGAGCATCAACCGGGCCAAAGAGGAAGGCCTCGCTCTTCTCCCATGGCTCGCGGGCCACCAGCCACGCATTGCAAGCAGCGGCAAAGTTGGCATCTGAAGGATTCTTGCGGAAGTTGATGCAGGCCTGATGCAAGAGCTCATTCTTGGTGCTGAGGTCGGAGTATGTGGGGAGGACCACTGCATCCACAAAATTCTCAACCACACTCTGCAAGCGGCTGTCATCAGCCGAAAGTTGCATCACACATGCCTTGAGATTCTGCGAGAGGAGCTCTTCCAATTCCGCACATGCTGTCATTGCTGAGCGGGCCTCACTACTATTGATATTATTGCGGAAGGGCTGAGGGATAGCCAAGATGGCACTGGCTGCACCGGCTATGGCATCCTTCACTTTTCTATCCAGGGCAGCATCCACCGATGCCACAAGTGTTGAGAGCGACTTGGTGCTGATGCTGCCGTCGAGAGAACCATAATAGGAGTTGCGGATTGAATAGATGTTGTTGGAGTAGTCTGTACGCGAATGCCAGCTATACCATGACTCCACGGCATAAAGCGCACGCTCTGTCTCACCCGACACATAGAGGTTGAAGGGATCACCAATCTTGGCGGTTCCAACTTCGTTGGCTATATCGGCACATCCGTCGATAATCTGCTCGACACAGCTGAGTGCCGATGAATAGTCGCCGCCATTATGATTCTTGAACTGCTCTGAAAAAGCGGCACCACCCTCGTATGATGTTGTCCAGCTATCGTAGAGGTTCTTTGCATCAGCTTTCAGAAGCGCCCCAACCTGGGTCATGTAGTTGCCCCATGATGCTGCATTCTGCTCATTGTAGTCGATATCGGCACTGCTTTGAGTCTGGTTGTCGTCAGGCGCCGGGGCCGGATTGTCGTTGTCTGAGCATGCCATGAGGGCAAGCGACATCAACCCACAGATAGATAGATGTTTCAGTTTCATGTTGTGTAAATTTAGATTTATCTCTGTATTTTGTCAGTATTTCGTTTTAGTTGTATCGCTGCCTCTTCGGTCGGCCGATTCATATGGTCGCGGCTATTTCTTGATAAACCAGCCCACATAGGCCACCCCGATTGAGAATTCATTCTCTGAATTATACGGGCCTTTGCCGAATACTTTCTGAGTGCCTATCTGCCGCATCGTGTAATCAGCCTTGACCACAAGATTTGGAAGCGCAAACCAATTCAGGCCCACCTGCCATTGGCTCACCTCAAGACGCTTATCCATTGTCTGCCTCCCTGACCCGCGATACTGCGGATTATAATACTCATAGCGTGCATAGGGATAAATCACCGGGAACTTGCTCTTTACGAGCGAGGCCACATTCAATCCGGCCTCGGCTCCATAGCTTATCACATTCTTGGCAATCGGCACAAGTCGAGAATAGGGACTCTTGTTCGACAACATTCTGTTGGCCTCGCTCAGAGCCGCTGAATTTCCGATATATCCATATGTGAGATTCGCACGTGCCGTGACATAGCGGTTGCGGTATTGGGCATCCCAGGTGGCGATGGCTACCGGTATACGCCCGATAGATTTATACGTCTGCTCTTTATCGGCGTTCGCACCTGTATCATGGCAGTAATAAAAGGATATACCTGTGCGCAACCCTTTCACTCCTGAATAATCAAGTCTTGCCACATAGCCGGGTGAGGTAAAATTATCGGTTTCAAAATATCCTGCCTTGCCACCGATAATCCATTCGTTGCGGTCAAAACCATTGGCGTTTAGTCCCGCCACAACCATTGCCTGCCAGTCAAACCGAGTGTATCCACGCCCGAATGAACCGAAAAGCTCGATACCGGTCTCATGCCATGTAGAGGGCATCAACGCTGTCTCGGCCTGCGGACGCTGGGTGCCGAAGAAGTTTATCGGTTCATGATGAGCATTGGTCAAGCCTACAGGCACTATCATATGGCCGACTCTCACATTAAACTGCGGCACAATAAGCCTGGTGATGTGAAACTGCTCGAGGGCAACCTCACCACCCTTCTCTATCTCAGTTTCATATTCGCCATTCTCACTATTCTCAAGTTCTACGGCTGAACCCACTCCTCCGGCCTCAAACTCAATCTCGGCACCGAGTATCCATTTTGGATTGAACTTATAGTCAAAGGCAAGCACAAATCGTGGAATCTCGATATTGGCCCGATGTGTACGGGTATTCCCCGTAGAGACTCCGGCAAACCGATTGATGCCATAGTCCATGAATGATGCACGCATCTCGCCATAGCCGCCGAAGCGAAATTTCTTATAGCCTGTGGTGTCGGCATACACCGCGGCCAGAGGCTTCACAGACTCCGCCCCGGAGTCAGCAAAAGCAATGCCGCATGTCATGGCCATTAAGCCGCTGCATAACGCTGTCTTAAGAATTGATTTCATGATTTTGGGTTAATGTGGATGTCAATCTTTGAAGTTGACTTGTTGAAGCTGTCTAAGCACAACCTCAAGTACAGTCCGGATGGATTGTATTTTTTTACGACCGCAAAATTACTGCCCTGCCGACAATCATGAAATACTCTGATGTCGGTAAAAAGCGGCAGCTCCGGAGCTGCCGCTTACCATCATTTGGGTATTTTTCGCCATTAATACCCAGAATTAGTTAGAGTGTGAAAAAAAATACCGCCGCGATACCATATGAAATGTATCGCGGCGGAATATATCGTCTGCGCCCGAGGATGACTGCACCCGGACATATTTTCAAATCTAAAATCTCAACAACACCCTATAGGATGGTTTCTAATTTGGAAGTTGTTTAAAAATCTTTCAGTGATACTTATCAGAAAGGAAGGTCGTCAGATTCATCCTTGAATGCTGCGGCACCTGCGGCACCGGGAGCGGCACCAAAGGGATCGGCTGCAGGGAACGGTGCGGCTGCAGGCGCAGCTGCAGGTGCGGCCGGTGACTGGAACGGATTCTGCTGACCGCCAGGCATACCGCCACCCATCGACGGATCCTCTGACTCACGAGCTGCATAGCAACGCAGGTCGGTATACCATTTGCCATTGAACTCACGGCTTTCAGCATCAACGCTGCACACATAAATTTTGCCTACCTCAAGTTTGACATTGTCGACACCAGCATTGAATGTGTCAATCTTCACACGCTTCGGATACTGGCCGAATGTCTCAAGCACCCAGCATTTTTTTCTCCAGGGATTACCTGCCTTTGACACTCCCTCTTCAAGGGGAAGATCAAGTATTACTCTTCCTGTAAAGTCCATATTATATCGTTATATCTCTTATTGAAGTTGTTTAAACTTTTTTCAAGTGCAAGGTTAATTAAGATTTTGAGCAGG